>Ga0247841_10008871_pt1 | contig 14279 bp, 15 predicted proteins | sample LaCruzMarch2015__2_FD_192410 | JGI IMG/M metagenome (GOLD analysis project Ga0247841, IMG submission 192410) | Freshwater microbial communities from meromictic Lake La Cruz, Castile-La Mancha, Spain - LaCruzMarch2015_18m | ecosystem: Environmental > Aquatic > Freshwater > Lake | place: Spain...
GAAAACCGTTAGGCTCGCAAGGGCCTCGTGGGTTCGAATCCTACCTCCTCCGCCAGATTTTATTGTTGACTTATCGTCTATAATTTGATATAATTCATTCCAATAAAACAAATAACAAAAGGCCATGGAAATTATGGCCTTTTTATGTCTATGGATATGAGAGACTTTTTAAAAAAGTTTAATATAGCATTAATATCGATGCTAATAGGATCAGGCTTATGGATAGAAGCTGGATATGCAGATACTTTGCGTCTTCAGCTTGGGAAAATAGATACACTAAATCGCATAAAAGAAACAGAGGTGCGGCATTTAGTAGAAAAGGCAGAACAAATAGAAAAAGAATTGCTATCTGATTTATCCAGAAGTGAAAAAGTTTCTGAAGAGGAAATTTGGAGAATTTTGTTAGCCCTAGCGCCTTATTACTTGAGTCCTCATGGATATGATGTGTTTAAAAAAGTAAATGGCTTCTATTTGGCATTAAACAACAAATCAATCAGAGATAAATTGCTAGAGAATTCTAATGAAATAGCAGAGCAGTATCTGGCAAAGATTCCTTCTATCTGTGCTATACTTCCGGCAGGACAATTTTATGTTGATATGTATGATCCTGTAGCGCGGAGATTTTTATCTTTTATGCAATTAGTGCGCGGAGAAATAGATGAGTTTACATATTTAAGAACAGATTTACCAGACTATGATTTTATCCATATTTTTGAATTACCTGAGGGTATTCAATGGGTTTTACACAGGAACGCAGATGAAGAGTTGCGATTAATATTTATGAAAATGGTAAGTAATATGCCAGAGTGGAAATTGATGATAGAAAATTTATCAAGGGATTTTAATTTATACCCCGTAAAATTTACAAGCGCTGCAGAAGAAAGAAAAACAACAATAGAAGATTTTATGAAAAACGGCACAATAGCGCTGTGTTTAGGAAATCCTATACCAGCAACTCTTTGGAATAATTTATCCGTATTTATCTGTAGAGATGATTGTCAGTTTCTCAATTGCATAAGAGATCTGATGATAGGATTAGATAAGCCTATTTATGCAGAACAGTATATTGATAGCAATGTGCCAAATGCCTTTCGGTTAAACTGCTTACTGAATCAGATTAAAGAGAAGGGGCCGCAGGATGTAGAAAGTATTCTGAAATATATTTTTGATGAAGTCGCAAAAACAATGCCTAAACGTCCAAGACACAGTGCTTCAAGCGGACTTGTTAATTTTTCAAGGAGGCATTGGAAAGAAACCTTTAGGGTAGCCGAAGAATCAGGTTTCGTAAGAGAAAATAAAAACCATTTATTTGAATTAACTAAAGAAGGTGAAGAACGCTTAGACCGCATATTGGCCCAGAGAGAAGAAATCTTAAGCTATGGCTTGCCCAAGCTAACCCAGCCCACACTTTTCTTAGATGCCCAGAATATAAAGGTGGAAATACTAACAATTTCTGCGATGTTTCCAGGCATTACTATTTTTGAAGTTAAGGTAAATGGGGAAGAATACGAGATTTCTAGCATCGGGGTCAAGAGAATAAAACAAAATTTGATTTCCGAAGTAATAGACGATTCAAAAAGATGCATTGAAATAGCAAGGACTGTTAATAAAACAGAGCCCAGGTTGGGCGAAACAGCTCTAAAAGAAAAGTGGAATTGGTGGACCCCGCCTTTAGATAAATTTAAACAAGCAATTCCTTCCAGAGATTTAAAGTTAGGCTTATAATTAGAAAATTTTAGTGCCAAAACATCAATAAACATCCGGACACCTTAATTTCTTGACAATAAAAGAGTTGTGTTATAACATGTTTACCGACGGCGAGTTAGGAAAACATACTCAACAGATTCCTACCTTTTCCGCCAGTCAAAATAGGGGGATCCAATGAGACAGAGGTTGATGCAGGGATTTTTCATAACAGTTTTTTTCTGCGGTTTGATTGTTTCTGAAGCAGTAGCTAAGGACGCCCCGGAAGAAATTTTGTCAAAACTTCCAGCCCAGATCGGAGAATTTATAGCGGAGCCCGTGAATAAATATGATGAATCGGAGTGGGGCGCGTCAATAGGTTATAATTCTTTAAACGGGACGGCGGTTACGGTTTATATATATGATATGGGGGTTGCAGAGATTGCCGACGGCTTATCATCAGATATTGTCAGGCAGGCAAAGCAAGACGCCATGGAAGAGATAAAGGAGACTGTTAGGTCCGGGGTATATGCTAAGTATAAGCTTAACGAAGAAAAGCAGATTCAGCTGGATATACCGGGTGGAAAGAAGCTTCCGGCGTTTTTCTGGTCGATGTATTACGAAGTCGTCATGCCGGAATACAACATGAATTTCCCGACGCATTCCTCCGCTTATATTACCGGCATCAAGAACCATATATTTAAGATCCGGGTAAGCCGGCCGGTATTGGATGAGGTTAATGAAGCGAATATTGATTCCCTGATTTCTTCATTAATCAGCAAAATAATATAAAAATTATGCCTACCAAACACAGAGATATTGCCTATAAATACAAATTATTGTCTTACTTTATGGACAATATTCCGGACGTTATTTATTTTAAGGATATCAAAGGCGCGCTGGTATTGGTAAATCAGGCTCATGCGAGAGGTTTAAACATGAAGCCCGAGGATGTTATTGGAAAAACAGATTTTGACTTTTTTCCAAAAGACAAGGCCAGAAAAATGGCCATGGATGATTCCCGCGTTATAAGTACAGGCAAACCGATTATAGATAAAGTAGAGAGGGCTACCCGGCCGGACGGAGTGGATAACTATGTGTCTACAACCAAAATACCCATGCGCGACAGGAAAGGAAACATCATAGGGCTGGCAGGCATCACCAGGGATATCACCAGGCGCATGCAGTTTGAACACCTGGAAAAAGAAAAGGCCAGGATAGAAAAAAAATTAGAAGTCCTTGAGGCCATGAATAAAGTAAAGTCAGATTTTATTTCTACGGTCTCGCATGAATTAAGGACGCCTCTTGCAATCATAAAACAGCTGGTCTCGCTTATTTTCGAGGAAGCAATAGGCCCTATTAACAGCAAGCAGAAAGAAGCAATCAAAAAAGTAGAGAATAATATAGAACGCCTGAAAAAACTCATAGACGATTTACTTGATATGTCCAGGATAGAGCGAAACAAACTCGAGCTGCATTATTCCCTGGTAAACTTCAAGGATTTACTGAAAGATTCCGCAGATTTTTATAAAAAGTTAGCCGAAGAAAAAGGCCTGGAGTTAAGATACTATATTCCTAAAAAGGATATCAACCTTTTTATAGATGCGGATAGAATAAATCAGATTATTGCAAATCTTATAAATAATGCCATAAAATTTACAGAAGAAGGAGGGAAAATCTCCGTAGAAATAAAGGCATTAGAAACAAAGATCAGGATCGGGGTGATCGATACCGGCATAGGTATTGCTAAAGCGGATTTGCCGCAGTTATTTAATAGATTCGTGCAGGTTATCAAAACAGGAGAGGTCAGTAAAAAAGGCGTGGGCCTGGGACTTTCAATAGTAAAAGAGCTTGTAGAAAGGCATGGAGGAGAAGTTTGGGCTGAGTCTGAATCAGGGGTAGGCAGTAGATTCTATTTTACCATACCTCGTTTTTATAGGCCTGACACGTTAAACGAAGTTATTAAAAATAAAGTGGACGCTATATTGAAAGAAGGGATAGCGCTGCAGTTTATTAATTTAGTAATAATAAATTATAAAGAATTTAAAAAAAGGATCAGGATAGAGCCTAAAAGATTATTTGAAGACCTGAGGCTTATTATGGCTGAGACTTTTGAGGGGATTAGTAAGGATAATCTCAAGGGCCTCCCTATAATTCTTACGGATATGAAAAACGGAAGATGCAGCATAATTTTTCCTATGCTGACAGATAAAAATAATTCCAGGATAGTCAGCCTGTTTAAAGATAAGATAAAAAATTATTTCATGAAACAAAAGGTTAAATCTGCTTTTGTTAATATAGAAGTTTTGTCTTGTCCGGGCAAGGCTCGCTTGCCGGAGAACAGTAAGTATTCCGCAAAATTTTCTGTTAAGGAAGTGTATGTTGGGTTAGAGATGAGGCGTTTTGAAAGAGTTTTCTACAAAGCAACCGCTAAAATTTTCCTGCCAAAAAATAAAACAGAAACAGTGCAGACTATAGATATATCCGAAGGCGGAATTTGTTTTATAACAGGCAAGCTATTGAAGACAGATTCTAAGATAAGTTTCAGATTGGAATTTAATGAAACAAAAGGGCCCGTTGTTCATGCTAAGGCGCGTGTGGCATGGATAAAAAAGATAGAGCCTTCATCCGGAGGATCTCTTAATAAGTATAAAGTGGGAGTGGAATTTATAGACTTGGAGAGCAAATACAGAAAAATTATTTCCAGAGAATTAAAATCTTAAAAACGGAGATACCAATGACAGAAAGTAAAAGCAATAAAAAAAGAATTTTGCTTGTGGAGGACGAAAAGGACATGGCTTATGCGGTAACGCTTCAATTGGAGTCTGAGGGCTATGAAGTTATTGCTGCTTCTGACGGTAAGGATGGGCTTGATAAGGCGCGTACCAATAAGCCGGACCTAGTCATACTGGATCTTATGCTTCCGAAAATAGACGGCTATAAAGTGTGCCGCATGTTAAAATTCGACAGTAAGTATAAAGATATTCCTATCATATTGTTTACTGCCAGGGCTCAGGATTCGGACAAAAAAATAGGCAAGGACGTAGGGGCCGATGCCTATATCACAAAGCCGTTTGAACCAAAGGAGCTTTTAGATAAAATCAATAAATTACTTAGCTTATCAGATGAAAATCATTAAACTTATTATAGCCCTCATTTTTTTATTTAATAACCACGCCTATTCTTATCAGGATATATCAAATGCTTTAAGGACTCAGCTGATGACCGGCGGAGAGAAAGAAGCCGTAAGATTGAAAGATGCAGCCGCTCAGTTAATTCTTAATGGAGCGCTAGAGCAATATATCGGTTATGAAGGGTTTGTTGCCGATGCTTATGCTGCTGCTAAAGCCGGAAATTATGATAAAGCTTACGATATAGCAATGAAAGGGCTGATAGGAGAAAATCATGATAATTTAACTGCCTATATTTATTCCTTACCTGGGAATTTTTTATTTACAGATACAAATGACCCTGTAAGGCAATGTCTCAAGGCTGGTTGCAGTCGAATAATTGCTACGCAATTCGGGGGCAAAAGCGTTTATATATTCGAAATAGATATAAAGGAAACTTTGACAAGGGGAATACAGGGTGCTTTGGCAGATCTCCTGAATGAAGAGGAATTAAAGAGTTTTGTATTTCATTGGGACAATTACAGAGAAGTGGATGGTACCAAGTATGCCAGGTATTTATTGGAATTTACCTATTTAGGGAAAAAGAGAGAGATAGTGGTTTATTATAGGATGGATGCTACCAAAGTAATTCCCCCGGAAATAAAGCAGGGGTATGATATTCTTTATGTAGCGAAGGATAATTTAAGCCATGAGTCAGACAGGAAAATCTCTGACGTGATGAAACTAGATCTCACCCATTTGCTATTGAGGCACGACGGTGGGTTTATAATAATGGAAGGTTTGCGGTATGAAGATTTATTGCAATATAAGGAGCCGGTGTTCTTAAATAGCACTGTAGGGTATTTTCATCAAGTTGCGCTGCCTGATGTAGCAAAGGATTTTAATGTATACAGCAACATAGATGTAACCATAAGCGGGGATTATGCGTTTAATATAAAGGCCGCAGATATTATTTTAAGGGCATTGATTGTTTATTATGGCTCAGATACAGAAAAAGGCAGCAGGCTTAACGCGCTTCTGGATGTAGTCGCTCGATATAACAATGCGGCTAATCAGGAAGGCATGCATACAGCACTAAGATATGCTTTAATAAACAGAGCTTTGTCAAAAGAACTCGAGGCCACGGCATCTGCATTAACAGGAACAAATACCTCCAAAAGATCAGATACCCATCGCTCTTTATAAAGATAAATTAAAAATAATCCTTTATTTTTAGTTAAAAATAATATAAAATACTATATTAGAGTTATATATCTAATAAGGAGGTCCTATGAAAAAAACGCAGGCATTTTTGGCGATGGGTTTTGTGATAACTGTAGCTTTGACCATAGGATTTTTCATGCAGATGCAGGAAGAGAAAAGCGCCAGAGTAAGAACGGAAAATTTACTCGGCGCGGTTATGAAAGAAAGAGATGCCATAGAAGTTGTGATGAACAAAAAGCTCCAGGAAAAAGAAAAACTAATTTCCTATTTAACAGCCAGTCTTTCTAAAGAAAAATTAATAAGCTCAAAACTTACAGAAAACCTTGGACGCTCTTCCAGAAGATTGACCACAGCCGGCCGGGTCAAGAGGCCTGTTGAGCTTGAAAAGATTATCGTGTCTTCATTATTGGAGGCGGAAGGCAAAGTTCTGGCAGTAGATAAACAGAATGACCTTGTTGTGATAAATCTGGGCGCTATGAATAATCTGAAAAGCGGTGACAAGCTTTCTATCTATAGGGGGGATAATTTTATAGCGAATGCCGAAATCGTAAAAGTCCAGGATAAGATTTCAGCGGCGATGATTATCCCGGCAAATAATTCTAAGGATATAAAGGTCGAAATAAACGATGTTGTTAAATAAACTCAAATAAAAAGGGGTATTATAATGAAAATAAAAATAATCATATTGGCAGGTATTTTTATTTTTGTTCATAATTTTACGCAGGCGATGGAGTCCCAGGAAAAGCTTACAAGGATTTCAATAGCCAGTTCAGACGCTATTCAATATGAATCCAGGTGGCTGGATAACCCGCCCAGGGTTATTGTAAAGTTCAAGACCCCTAACGTTTTTGGTAAATTAGTAAAGGACACATCTCTAAATGAAGGAGTGATAAAAAATATCACTGTAAGCTACTACCCTGATAAAATATTGAGTTCCGATAGAAAACAGGTAAAATTTCTGACCTTCTGGCTTACACAGAAAACCGGCTATAAAGTATGGAGCAATGATAACAAGATTTTCGTTGATTTTAAAAATCCTGCGCTAAACTCGGAAACGAAACAAATAGAAATCTCCAGCGTTATTAATACAATAGATTTGAATTCGAAGGATAAGGCAGCCGATGCCTTATTGGCCAGTGTTCGCAAAATATACGACGCCCCGACTTCTAATGCTGTAACTAATTCTACGCCAAAGGCTTCGGATTTGACGTGGCTCATCGCATTTTTATTGATAGGTGCTTATATACTGTGGTTCAGGCCTAAAGAATGGAAAAATTTGATAGAAAAACTGGCGAGTGGCCAGAAACAGGCAGTCCCGTATAATTATGAAAAAAGAAAATGGTGGCGTCATAATCTCCGACCTTTAAAAGACAACAATATTTATGTAAAGCTGGAATCTCCGGAGTCCAAGACAAGCCTTGGTCTTATTCCCGTAGACATTGGATACGGAGGATTGAGTTTTGAGTGCAACAGGCTGAAAAGATTAAAGGGAAAATTAAACCTCAGCATATTTATGCCGGGCGCAACATCTCCCGTGGAAACAGAAGGGAATATTGCGTGGCAGAAAAATTCCAGGAATATTTTAAAACGCCAGGTGGGAGTCTCTTTTATCAAGCCTCCGGAAAAAGACTGGGCCCGCATACATCATTATATAGAAGAACAGTACGCTGCGTTGAAGCAATAATAAAGTGAAACACCGCTCATCCATAAAAATACTCCCCATATTATTAATCCCCGCAGTTGCAATAATCGTTTTTATCATTATACTTTATAGGGCCCCGGCTAAATATGAGGGGCAGATTGCATTTGTTATAGATGATTGGGGATATAGCCTGAATAACGTAGAGGCTTTATTAGAGATAGACAGGCCGGTTACCCTGGCTGTATTGCCTCATCTGCGTTATTCAAAAGAGATAAGTGAGCTGGTAAGAAAAAACAGTAAAAATTACGACGTGATTTTACATCTCCCTCTTGAGTCTAAAAGCGGTAAGGCGTCGGAACAGGATACTATTCGGCGCAACATGAAAAAAGAAAGAGTTCTTTCTATATTGAAAGATGATATCGAAGGAGTTCCCGGGGTAATAGGAGTTTCTAATCATCAGGGTTCAAAAGCGACAGAGAATAGAGAAACTATGAAAATCATATTAGAGGAACTGAAAAAAAGAAATTTGTTTTTTCTGGATAGCCGCACAACGCCTGTTTCTGTATGCGGCAGTATTTCAGGCAAGATAGGGTTGAGGCATGCAGAGAGAGATGTGTTTCTTGATCTTGCGCAGAAGAAAGAAGAGAAGCAATATCGGGCCTATGTAAAAAAGCAGATTAGAGAGCTTATGCGCGTAGCTAAAACAAAAGGAAGCGCTATAGCTATAGGGCATGATAAAAGACTCACGCTTGAGGTTATAAAAGAGAGCGTTCCTGACATAGAAAGAGAAAATATAAAAATTGTGCCTTTAAAACAGTTGGTTGGAAAACATGAAAAATAAGATTATCTTAACAGCTTTATTTTTGGCGCTATTTTTATCAGCGTGTGTAACGGCGCCTATAAAAAACACCCCTACGGCACATAATCCCGTAATGCCTAACACTGCTCCCGCAAACGGTATGCTAACTCCGGAAATATTCAGGCAGGACGTGGTGCATGAAGTGGGGCCGGGCGAGACGGTTTGGCGCATAAGCAAGATGTACGATGTTTCTATAGAGAACATTGTCAGGGTAAATAACCTTAGTGATGCCACTCAGCTGGAAAAAGGCCAGCGTCTTATTATACCCAGCGCTGCGCCTATGCGGTCAATAATACCTCTATACCCTAATGATATGTGGAAATATATAATCATCCATCATAGCGCTACGGATGTAGGCAATGCCCTTTCTTTTGATTACATGCATTCTCATAAAAGGCTCTGGAAAGGCCTCGGGTATCATTTTGTAATAGATAACGGAACAGGCGAAACCAAAGAGGGTCATATAGAGGTTTCTCCCAGATGGCTTCATCAGGAATATGGCGCACATTGCAAGGCAGATGAGATGAATTACAGAGGCATAGGCATTTGCCTGGTGGGTAATTTTAACGACGGAAAAATTTCAGAAGAACAAATGGATTCTTTGGCATATCTTGTGGACGTACTTAAAAAATACTATAACATACCCGACTCCAATATTCTGGGCCATGGCCAGGTAAACGGCGCTAAAACCGATTGCCCGGGCAAAAATTTTCCATGGGCTGAATTTCGCTCTCGTCTCCGCCAATAAACAACTGGAAAAACGACATTGTTGAATTGTAAAGTTGTTTGAAGTATTATAATAGTTAATAAAAAACGCGCCCATAGCTCAATTGGATAGAGTGCCAGCCTACGAAGCTGTAGGTTCCCCGTTCGAACCGGGGTGGGCGCGCCAAATTTAAAATAAAAAGAGGTGTGAAAATGGCTAAAAAGATATTGGTCATAGAAGATGAGAAGGACATGTCGGAAATCACAAGGATACGCCTGGAATCTGCAGGGTTTGATGTTGTATGCGCTTACGACGGATTGGATGGGATAGATAAAGCAAAAAAGATTAAACCGGATTTGGTGCTTTTAGATTTATTCATGCCGATAATGAACGGGTATGAAGTCTGTAAAAAACTAAAAGAAATAAATGAATTGAAAGCTACTCCCGTGATATTTTTTTCCGCAGGGCATAATAAAAAAGACCATCTGGAAGAAATAAAAAATGCAGGCGCAGTTGATTTTGTGACCAAGCCTTTTGATTTAGCGGAATTGATAGATAAAATAAATTTTTATATTAAGAAACAATAGCCTTCTTAAATAATTGACATTTAGTTCCTGCCATTGAATATTAATATTTATATGGTATACTTATCGTAGAGATAGAGGGGATTAAGCATAGGCCTGAAAGGGCTATTTTTTTACCCCAGTTATAATAAAGATTAAAAAAGTCTAAATAAGCCGGTTCTTTAAATTTCAGGGTGAATATATGAAAGACTGTTGCAATAACTGTAATTTAAAAGGAGCGATTAAGCAGGCAGACGGGGTCATAAAGATAAGATGTTTATATACAAATGAATGGTACAAGCAATCTCATGGTTGTGGCTATTGGAAATTCTATGATCCGGCATTATCAAAATACGAGAGGATGAAATTAACAAAGGCCTCCGAAGATAAGCATGAAGAATATAAAAGATATCTGGAATGCGTTACAACATCCGGTTTGGTATCAATATTAGGCAGCGCTACGATATTTATTGTTATGACGGTATTGGCGATTGCAGCTTTTGCCCTTCCGAGTATATTGCGATAAGAGATGTAAAATTTTCCTATTCTCTAATTCCCCTTCTAATGGTATAATCAATTAAAACAATTCGCCGATGTAGCTCAGTTGGTAGAGCAGTGCTTTCGTAAAGCTCAGGTCGGTGGTTCAAATCCACTCATCGGCTCCGATAATAATGGCGAGAGTCAGAGAACTCCTTAAAGATAAAAATTTTTTCCTCCTGTGGTTTGCCCAGATTATCTCAAACTTCGGGGACAGGCTTAATCAGATGGCTTTGATAGGCCTTATATATCTTCGTACCCCGGGCTCCACAATAGAGCTTGCGAAATTACTCTCCTTTACGATACTCCCCGTATTTATAATAGGACCTATAGCAGGCATATATGTTGATAGATGGAATAGAAGGGCTACCATGATTGCCTGTGATATCATAAGGGGCTTATTAGTGCTTTTAATCCCGCTTATTATCAAATATTCCACCAGCATGGTCCCGATATATATAATTGTATTTATAATTTTTTCTGTAACAAGATTTTTTGTGCCCTCAAAACTAGCCATAATCCCGGATATTGTCCATAAAGACAAGCTTCTTTTGGCGAATTCACTGTCATCCACAACCATGATGATTGCCACTATAGTGAGCTTTGGTTTTAGCGGCATAATAGTCGCGGCTTTAGGGCCTCAGGCAGGATTTTTTATAGACTCGGCGAGTTACTTTATATCAGCCGGCCTGGTATTTTTTCTGGCAGTTAAATTAAAAGAAAATATAGAATCTGTTGAGGCCAGCGTAAAGCTTACAGGCATTGTCAGAAAAACCATAATCGGAGATATAAAAGAGGGGCTGGTGTATTTAAACAGCCACAAGGATATAAAGATGATCGCCAACACGATGTTTCTTCTTATGGCAGGAGTAGGTTCTATCTATATTGTAATTATAGTGTTTGTCCAGGAGGCGCTACGTTCGTCTACCCAGCATTTAGGATTTTTGGTGATGTTCCTTGGCATAGGGTTATTTTTGGGCTCCATTATGTATGGGAAGTTTGGCTCAAAGTTTTCTAAAAGAAAAGTCATTAATTTCGGGCTATTGACCGCAGGTTTGACGATAGTGCTGTTTACTATCTGCCTGAAACTTGCGCCTTCTTTTTTTATGGCAGGCTTATTATCCGTAGTGCTTGGAGTTTTTAGCGCTCCCATAATAGTGTCTTCCAATACCCTGCTTCATGAGGTGATGCACGATGAGATGAGGGGCAGGGTATTCAGTTCTCTGGAGATAATAATGCATGCGGGATTTCTTCTTTTTATGTTTCTGGCTTCTGTAACGGCTGATAAAATAGGCAGAGACTGGGTTCTAGTGACAATAGGGATTTTATTTTCTATTATAGGGTTGGTAAAATTAGTAAGGTTGAGAAAACAAGAGGGGCTCTAGAAGCGTTATTTCTGTTTTTTTCTTGGCTTAGCGGATTCTTTGCATTTTTGATGGTAATTGCAGAAAGGGCAGCATATGTCATCTTCATTGCGCTCGCCTCTGTACCATTTGGTTTCGCATGTCCAATAAATTTGGCAATCTGTGCAGCATTTTCCGAAGTCTCCGACAGGCATTTTGCCCTCCTATCAAGAAGTATACCCTAACGCAAAAGCCTTGTCAAGAAACCGGATTTTGTGTATAATAAACAAATATGGCGACTATAAATTTTATACATCCCCCTGATTTTAAAGATATTGCCAAAAATAAAAAAATAGAAATAGCCCCTCTTCCCAAAAAAGCAATATTGCTTTTATCCCAGCACACAGGCGCTCCATCGGAACCGATAGTCAATGTAGGTGACAGCGTTAAAACCGGGTCATTAATAGCGCAAGCGAAGGGGTTTATTTCCGCAAATCTGCATTCAAGTATTTCGGGTAAGGTTATTGCAATCGAAGAAAGCCCTAATCCCATAATCGGCAGCTCCAAAGCGATTATAATAGAATCAGACGGTTTGGATGCAAAAGCTATTATGGATTCAGCGCCTGCCAAAGATATTTCAGGCTTGTCAAATGAAGAGATCTTGAATTTAATTAAAGCGGCAGGAGTTGTGGGCTTAGGAGGAGCTGCGTTCCCTTCTATTGTGAAGCTTACCCCGATCCCATCTAAAAAAATACGCATGCTTATTATAAACGGGGCAGAATGCGAGCCTTTTCTGACATGCGACCACCGCCTGATGCTTGAAAAACCAAAAGAAATAATTTTAGGCATCCGGCTGATAGCAAAGGTCCTGGGCGCTAGTGATGTGATTATAGGAATAGAAGAGAATAAAATAGATGCAATAGAGAGCATGAATAGCGCGTTATTCAGGGTGAAGGGTGAAAGCTTAAAGGTAAAAGTAGTGAGTTTGAAGACGCGGTATCCTCAAGGCGGAGAAAAGCAGCTTATAAAAACTCTATTGAATAAAGAAGTTCCCTCCGCTAAATTACCTCTGGATATCGGAGTCGTGGTAAATAATGTGCAGACAGTTTTTGCCATCTATGAGGCGGTCTATTTAAAAAAGCCTTTATACGAAAGAATCATAACCGTATCAGGCAGTTTTCCTAATATAGCAAAAAATATTTTAGTGAGGATAGGCATGCCTATAAAAGATGTTTTGGACTATTGCGGGCTAAGCCCAAAGCTTGATATTCATAAGATTATAATGGGCGGACCCATGACAGGCGTAGCGCAGAGCAATCTTGACGTGCCTGTTATTAAAGGCACGTCAGGCATACTTGTCTTTGATAAAAAATTTAAATTAAAAGAAGATGAGCTTGACTGTATCAGGTGTTCCAGGTGCATAGACTCATGTCCCGCAGGGCTTATGCCTTGCATGATAGGCCTGGCAGCTAAAAAAGATAAATTTGATATAGCAGGATCTTATGAACCGTTTGACTGTATTGAATGCGGATCCTGCAGTTTTGTCTGTCCGTCTAATATACCGCTAGTGCAGCTTATAAAACTTGCTAAGTTAAAGGTAAAGAGGTAATGAAAACTATTTTAAAGTTTGCATTTATTTTATTTATTGTAAATCTGGTTGCAGCTACTATCCTTGCAGCTACTTATAATGTCACTAAATCTAAAATAGAAGAGCAAGTCAGGCTGGCGCAAGAGCAAGCCCTTAAACAGGTAATGCCTGAAGAAATAGCAGGCAGGCTTGAGAGTGTGGAAAAAGACGGGGCTGTGCAATACTGGAAGGCTTTTGAGGGGAATAACTCTCAGCCAAATGGTTATATTTTTATTGCGAAAAAGTATGGATATTCAAGCGTTATAGAAACAATGGTTGGCATGAAAAAAGACGGGACAGTCACAGGGGTAAGAGTGATTTCGCAGAACGAGACCCCGGGCCTAGGGGTTAAGATAGCAGAGACTTCTTTTACAAAACAGTTTATAAATAGAAACGTCAGCGAACTAGAGCTTTCAAAGAATAATATACACGCTGTTACGGGCGCAACCATATCGTCAAGGGCATTCCTTGATTCAATAAAATCAAGCGGCATAGAGATGTTGAAAAATAAAGATGAATAAACTTACTGTTTCCCAGAGCCCGCATATTAAATCAAGCCAAACCACGAAAAAAATCATGTGGGCCGTGATGATTTCTCTGATCCCCGCAGGCATAGCCGGGGTATATATATTCGGCATATCCAGCCTTAACGTAATAGCACTTTCGATATTGTCCTGTATTTTTACAGAAGCATTGTTTTTAAAATTCAGGAATAAGGACCCGAAAGCTGTTTTGGACGGAAGCGCCATATTAACAGGCCTGCTTCTTGCGTTTAATCTTCCGCCCCAAACGCCTTTCTGGATACCTATAGTGGGAGGCGTGGTCAGCATAGCCTTAGGAAAACAGATTTTCGGCGGCCTCGGCCAGAATATATTTAATCCCGCTCTTGTGGGCAGGGCATTTCTGCAGATATCGTGGCCTGTCTATATGACTGCGTGGAAAAACCCGAGGTGGTGGCCTGACGCAGTGTCCAGCGCAACGCCTT
>Ga0247841_10008873_pt1 | contig 14275 bp, 11 predicted proteins | sample LaCruzMarch2015__2_FD_192410 | JGI IMG/M metagenome (GOLD analysis project Ga0247841, IMG submission 192410) | Freshwater microbial communities from meromictic Lake La Cruz, Castile-La Mancha, Spain - LaCruzMarch2015_18m | ecosystem: Environmental > Aquatic > Freshwater > Lake | place: Spain...
CCTCAGAAGATCAGCGTGCGGAACTGCGCGGAAAAGGAAAGATTCTGTTTGTGGACGACGATCCTTCTATCCAAATGATGGTCGCGGATTCCTTGATATTTGCGGGTTATGAGGTGGAAAAAGCGTTCGACGGGGACGAGGCACTTGCAAAGTTGAAGAACGGTTTTCTTCCCGATCTTATTATTTCGGATGTTGCCATGCCTAAGATGCCGGGGCCCCGGCTTGTAAAAGAGATCCGCGCGAGTTCAAGCGATTTCGCAAGAATCCCGGTGCTTATGTTTACGGCGCAAGCGGCTCAAAAAGAGCTTCAAAATCTTCAACAAACTCATCAGATAAACGGGTTAGTGTCAAAAACTGACGATCCTGAGAAATTTTTAGCTCAAATCGCACGAACCATTCAGAATGAACAATATATCCTGGCGATTCTGGCTCTTGCGGGGGAGGACGCCGTCGCTAAAGAGGACCTTTATAGGCAGATCACGGATTTTATGCTTCATTCTCGAACGGGATCTCCGATTGCCATGAAGCTTGAGGAACTGAATATTCGCGGCGATATTTTTCGATGGCAGGAAGTTCTCGGCGAAGCTCAGGGGCGTCTTCACCTTGATATCTCAAAAGCTAAAGAAACGCCACGTGCGGAACTGCGGGGAGGCGCAGCGGCAGAGATCGAAAAAACCCGTGCGCTACAGGTGCAGGTCCTCAGAGCTCAGGAAATACTGATTCATCCCTACCTTAAAGGGCAGCACCATATCGGGGTGAATGCTGCGGATGTCCGCATTAGGGATCTTCAATCGCACCGGCCTCGCTGGATCCCTCAGCCAGGGGCCTTTAAGGATTACAATATTTTGATCCGCATTCTGGGCCGAATGGGAAAAGATACGACCAACATGCATTCGGTGCGTGAGAGCGATCTCAAACAAGCATCCGAGGTGGCGGGGCGTTTGGTTTCCGGGTACCGGATCACCGGGGGATTTCTTAAGGCTCTTGAAAGAGCTCAGCAAGACCTGACGCGATGGGAAAACGCGAAGCGGGACCAGTTGACGGGTCTGAAAGATCTCAGTATCAATCAATATTATCCCAAGCCTGCTGAAAAGGATGCTCTGAATTATGTCAAAGAAGCGGGAGCGTTCTGGCTTGTCGACCTTGCAGAGACAGCCGGCCGCTATAAAGAAAAAAAACCGGGATTTTACAAAGTCGTAAATGAAAAAGTTTGGGCTTCGACCGCTCGTTGGATCGAAGAGCCTCTTTCGCCGGAAAGATTGGCCGAAGTCAAGCGCGACAGTTTGGACATTCTTGTAAAATGGCATAAATATGAGCGCCAGCCGGATGGACAACTGGTAGATCATTATTCATTCGATATCCCGGGTCTTGTTGAAGATCATCTTGGTATTGAGCTTCGCGAGGAACTTTATCAACTCTGGGAAGGATTAAACTTCATGATTTCAGCGGTTGAGCCGCTTATGCCACGTTCTTCTCTGGCCGTTGCAGAACCAGCCGCAGGGCCAAAAGGGGTCCAGGGCGAGTTTGTCTTTCGATCTGAAGTGCGCCTTGCCGGGACTGCAGTTTATAAGCAAGAGCTTTTGACAAGTGATGCTTTTGCCGGGCAATTACCTGTGGATGAGAGCCAGTTTCAAGCGATCGATTCGGCTGCTGCGAAATTAGGGGCTGTCTTTTCAGAAGAAGGACTGGGCCGTTACGCGACCGAATGGACCCCGACACAGATTCGCGCCTGGATCGCGGCGCAGCTTATAAAGGGTGTCGAAGCGCAAGTCTCCACTGGCGAGATCACGAACAAGGAATTTCTGGCGATCATGAAGTCTCTCAGATCCTTCAAGGAAACGGGCCTTTCCGATCGCGCGAGGGTCTCGGAACGCAGAAGGCTTGATATTTCATTGCCCGCGCTTTCCCGTGAACAGTGTGATCAATTTGTTGAAGTGAGCTGGGTTCTGGTCGGGTTTGCCGTGGGGCTCAATTTAAATCTTTATTTGACCGTCAAGGGGGAGGACCCCGGCAAATTGCAGAAGCGGGTCCTTGAAGCGGCGGCGCGGTGCGGCGTCAAGGCCGACAAGGGGCAATTCCGCATCTTTGGCGGAAAGGGTTCGGGAACAGCCCCGTTCTTATCGCTGAAGCCGGGTGTTCTCGCTGACGCGTTCCTCGCGAGCCAGGAGAAAGATCTTCCAGGAAATACGAAAGCTACGCTTTGGTTTAACAGCCCTCAGGCTCTCGAGGACGTGAAGACTCTCGCCGAAGAGATCACCGAAGCTATGTTTGCCGCCCTGCGGCAGAATATTCAGCCCAATCAGCCCAGGAACATTGCCGAATTTAGCAGCCAGCAGCTCAGCGTTGCGATCGCGAATGCGATCCAGGCAGCGTTCAGGATCGGAGTTGCGGCTTAATCCGCTTGGATTTTCTGCCAAAAACAGTATAATCCTGCCTCCACTGACTTTCGTGTCCCCATCGTCTAGGTCGGCCTAGGACACCAGGTTTTCATCCTGGTAACAGGGGTTCAAATCCCCTTGGGGACGCCACTCTTGATTCTGGAGCCGTCGCTTCTTGTAACACCTTGAAGAATATACAAGTTGCGGCGGTTCCAAATCTTCCTTCTAAAAACGATAATCCCGCCGGAAATAGAACCTTCTGAAACCGCTGTTTCTGCTCAAGGGACATTTCGACCCAGATGCAGGCCGAAATCTGGAAGGCGCACATTCCACCCACGGTCAAGGTCGCGGAAGACGTGGATTTTCTTTTACTCGCGAAGCGGTTTGAATTTGCCGGTGGTTATATAAAGAACTCCGTTCTGAATGCTCTGCGAAAGGTAGCACTCAGGAAACAGGATATGGTCAGTATGGAAGATTTGGTCTGGAGCGGCAATATGGAAAAAGAGGGGCTCTTCAATAAAGAACCCCGCAAAGGGAGCATAGGGTTCATCGCTCTTGGATGATCATGCTAATGTCGCTTTTCAACAGAAAAGCGACATAGACAAATATGTCTTCTCGTCAATCAATACAAAAGCGTCATTAGCCAACTTGGCCAGTCGTTATCGGCATTGATTGCGCAGTAGATTCGACCATTATTTTGTCCCTCAAAGTCTATCCCCGGAAAAACGATAACCCGTTTTTTCTTTAAAACAAGTTAAAGAGTTGATAGTTAACTAGTTGACATAATGCGCCCTATCGCGTATCATCCGTTCATGGAATGAATTACTAACCCAAGGAGATTGAGAATGAAAACTCAACGGGAAGCTAAGATCGCAGATCAACGAACGAATTACTATTGGAAACGGGTCCGGAAATACGGAAAACAATACAAAAATTTCAGATGGCCTTTTACGGAGTTGATCCTGAATCTTGCTTATACGCACGATATTGTCATGTCCCAGGTTCAGAAGGTTCTTTCCGATTTTGATCTGTCGACCTCGGCCATGAATATTTTGATTATTCTAAAGCACGATGAGGGCAAAGGCTGTACGCAACAGGAGTTAAGCAGTTTGCTCTTAGTCAGTCGCGCAAATATTACGAAAGTGATCGATGGATTGGAAAAACGTGGGTTGGTTACTCGCAACTCTTCCAAAGAAGATCGTCGTGCACGTATCATCAAACTCACCAAAACAGGCGAGGATTTAGTAGATCGTGTTATCCCCAATCAAAACGAATGCGCAGCGCAGATCGCAGCTGGGCTTACTAAAAACGAAATAAGCATCTTAAGTCAACTGTTGGCGAAATTTAGAGAAAGTATCGTCGAAGGTGGAAAAGCGAAATGAAAAACTCAGTTACTTCAAGGGATTGCAACCAGCATTGGCGAAAATTAGTTCGGTGGAAGCACGGGCTTGTTTTAGTTTTTATTTTATGTGCAGCCATTTGGGTGAGCATTGATCATTCCAATGTGCTTACTGCGACACCTACTGCAGTGGACCTTGATAATTCGGCAAATTCTTTAATGACCCCGGAAAACGTAGAACGTTTTTTGGGACTCGATAACGTGGAGGTATTTAGTCATCAACGAATGCCTCTTGAGTTAAGCTCGGGGAAAAACAGTTTAGATTTTTTCGATTTGAAACTGACGGATGCTATTGATCTTACGATAAAAAATCATCTCCTGAGCAGGGAAGCTCATGAAAAAATAGAAGCGTCGCTGGGAAGAAGATGGCAAGCCGTATCCCCGTTACTCCCACACCTTGATGCGGCGGCTTCTCAACAACGGACTTATAAGGAAAATCTTGCCGCACTTGGATTTGATGGAGTAGGTGCTATCGGCCCCTTTAATACCTTTGATGCCCGGTTCCGGCTCGTTCAAAAAATTCTCGATCTTAGCGCTCTTTCCGGCTTTAAGGCCGGAAGTATCGATGTGGATGTCGCTCGTTACGGACAGGAATTAGCGCACCAGAAAGTGATCTTAATAGCGTCTATGGCCTACCTGGATACTTTGCGGGCTCAGGGTGCTTTTAAGGCAGCGCAAGCCAATCTTGAGTTGAGTGAAAGGTTATTGAAACAAGCAAAGAATCAGATGGAAACGGGCATTGCAACCAATGTGGATGTCGCCCGTGCACAAACCCGTGTTGCTCAGGATAAACTTCGTCTTGCAAAATCCCGGAAAAGTTTAGATGACGCCTACCTTGAACTTCAGCGTGCCACCGGCCTGCCGTATGACAGCACGATCCAGTTGCTCAATTCACTTTGTTTTATCAAAGAAACCATGCCTCCTTTAAAAGAAGCCCTTGTGACAGCGAACGATGGCCGTATTGAAATGCGAATTGCGAAAGAAAAGATCCACGCGAACCAATACCGGCTCTATGGAGCCCGAGCTCAAATGCTTCCCAAGCTTGAATTTGCTGGCGATTATGGTTGGAGCGGCAATGAGGCCGATCACGGGGGAGGATCACGCCCGGTAGGAAGCGCCATGCTTCGAGTGACCATGCCGCTTTTTGAAGGAGGGATGATCCACGGTGAGGTTAAAGAAGCTGCCAGTCAAAAACGGCAGGAAGAAATTTATTACGACGATCTGAAAAGACAAGTCGAAGAAGATGTTTATATGGCCTCATGGACGATTGAAACCAGCGTTGAGCAAGTGAATGCGGCGGGGCAGGTGGTTGAGCTTTCTCAGCGCGAACTTGAATTAGCCAGCCACCGTTTTTCCGAAGGCGTTGGAGATAACGTGGAAGTTGTTAACGCGCAAACCGTGCTTGAGCAAGCGCGAGATGAATATATTGGCGCATTAACTCAATATCACGCAGCCAGAATCAACTGGTATTTTGCTTTGGGGAAAGCAGATGCATTCTTTTTACAAGACACAACGCAAAAAAGGAGTCATTGAAGATGCGCGCTAAAATTCAAGGCCTGAAGGAAAAATACCTGCCCAAAAATCCTGCTCATAGAAAAATCCTCAAGTGGGGCAGCATCGGATTCGTCGGAATTTATTTGATTGGAATGATTTATCACGGGTTTTGTTATGTTTCAACCGATGATGCTTTTGTGGCAGGGCATATTATTCAGATCAGCCCCAAAGTTTCCTCACATGTCTTAAAAGTACATGTAAATGACAACCAGAAAGTGAAAACAGGCGATAGTCTTGTCGAATTGGACCCCAATGATTTCGAAGTCCGGCATCAAGTGTCCAAAGCTGATCTGGAAGCGGCTCAAGCAGAAGCGGCGCAGGCGAAGCGGGATCTGGAGCGCTACACCAATCTCAGCAAGAACAATGAAGTTTCTAAACAGCAATTGGATCAAGTTGAGCTGAGAGCGCGGACAGCGAATGCGAGAGTTTCCGCGACGACGGCCCATTTAAGGCAAGCTGAACTGGATGTTTCTTATACAAAAATCCTGTCACCTGCTTCGGGGCATGTCTCAAAAAAATCGGCTGAAGAAGGTGCTTTAGTACAAATCGGACAGCCTTTACTGGCGATTGTGTCGGACGAGAAATGGGTTGTTGCTAATTTTAAGGAAACTCAACTGACACATATGCGAGCAGGACAAAAGGCCGAAATCAAGATCGATACTTATCCTGGGAAAACCTTTAAGGGCCATGTCGACAGCATTCAAAGAGGAACGGGATCAACCTTTAGTATGTTCCCACCCGAAAATGCGACCGGTAATTTCGTGAAGGTTGTGCAAAGAGTACCTGTCAAGATTGTTTTTGATGAACAACCGGACGAAAAGAAGCCTTTAGGTATCGGCATGTCCGTGATTCCTGAAGTAAAAGTCCGTGGGTGAGATGCGTGGCTGACGTGGTCGAATCGGATCGAAATCCGACCCAAGAATGGCATCCCCGGCATAATCCCTGGCTGATCGCCGTTGCGGTCATGCTGTCCACTTTTATGGAAGTTCTGGACAGTTCGATCGCGAATGTGGCCTTGCCACATATTGCCGGCAATCTTTCAGCAAGTAATCACGAAGCTACATGGGTGCTCACTAGCTATCTTGTTTCTAATGCTGTTATCTTGCCGGCGACTGCCTGGTTTAGCGGTTTTTTTGGTCGAAAACGTTTTCTGATCCTTTGCACGGTACTCTTCGCGGTTTCCTCCGCACTTTGCGGGCTTGCGAACAGTCTAGGTCTGCTGGTTTTTGCAAGGGTTGTCCAGGGAGCAGGAGGGGGTGCATTAGTTCCTATCTCTCAGGCTGTTTTATTGGAAAGTTTCCCCGTGGAAAAAAGGGGCCTTGCTATGGCTGTTTTTGCGATGGGTGTGGTTGTTGCGCCTATTATCGGGCCGACGATCGGTGGCTGGATCACGGATAACTTTTCCTGGCGATGGATTTTTTTCATCAATCTTCCTCTCGGGATGCTGTCGGTCTGGATGGTCAAAAGATTTGTGGAGGATCCTCCCTACCTAAAAAGAGACAAATCTTCCCAAATCGACTATGTTGGTTTTCTGCTCATGGCGGTCGGGCTGGGAGTTCTTCAGGTGGTCTTGGACAAGGGGCAGGAGGTCGACTGGTTTGAAGCTCCCTGGCTGTGCTGGGCAACCTTTCTTGTTATTCTTTCGCTAGCCTCGTTTGTTTTCTGGGAACTGCATACGAAAGATCCGGTCGTGAATCTGCGCATCCTGAAAGACAAGAACTTTTCCACTGGAATGATTATTATCACAGTGGTAGGCGCGATCTTGTACGGTACGACAACCCTCCTTCCGCTCTTTCTTCAAAGTCTTATGGGGTATTCCGCCTATCTGGCAGGTTTGGCCACGAGTCCTCGGGGGATCGGATGTTTTCTTGCGGCGATCATTGCTGGCCGACTAAGCGGTATTATCGACGAAAAATGGATCCTTGCGTTCGGGTTAACAATCCTTGGCCTGACATGCTACGACCTGGGGAATATTAATCTGGAGATCGGTATGATGAATATTGTATGGCCGATCATCGGGACTGGCATAGGCATAAGCGCGGTTTTTGTGTCCCTCTCAACGATCACTTTGGCAAATCTGAAAAAAGAGGAAATGGGAAACGGTGCCGGCCTTTTTAATTTAATGCGGAACATCGGCGGAAGCATCGGGATTGCGATGGCCACGACCCTGATCGCGAGGATGTCTCAGGTCCATCAGGCCATGTTGACCGCTCGCCTGACCCCGTTTGATTCGGTGTTCCAGGCGAAGGTCCAGGCGCTTAGTCAACTCATGGGCGCTTCCACTGCAATGGGGAGTATTTATCAGGAACTAATTCGACAATCGGCGCTTTTGGCCTATATCGATAACTTCCGGTGGTTCGGAATCTCCAGCCTCGTTTGTATTCCCCTTGTTTTTTTATTCAGAAAAGTTCATATCTCGAAAGACGCATCCATAGCAATGCATTGAACAGAAGGGCAAAAATCTCATGATCACCCAAATTGGTATTTGTGCAGGACAAGTTTGGAGTTGTCTGGATGCGCACAAGGGGAGCCTTTCTCTAAATACTCTTTTTTCTGAAGTTGATGCTCCGAGGGAAGTCATTTTGATGGCTTTAGGATGGCTTGCGCGGGAAGGGTATGTGTGCATTCGTGGTTCGGATTTCTTGAACAGCGCCATTTTTCTGAAAAATGCCGCCAAAGACGGCAGCGATGATATTCACTGAACCAACAAGGTGATGGAGTCTATGACTTGGAGTTGGATCGGTTTTGGAATGCTTATCCTGGGCGGGGGTCTGATTCTGTGGGGGCTTATCCGTTTTTTTATATTTGTGGATGATGAAAATGATGACTAAGATCCTCAAATTCCACTCGATCCGATGGAAGCTTTTTCTTGCCGTTTCACTTCCGCTTTTTATTGTCTCTTTCCTGATCCTTGGCATGGTTTTTTATGACCTTCGAAAAAGCGCTGTTGAGGGCATGAACCATTATATGGAGGAACTAGCGACGCTCTACGCGGAGAAGTTTGACGCGAATTTTTCCTCAGTTGTTCGTGCAGCAGAGGCAACGGCTGTTTTTCTTTCCGGAGAAGGAGCAGTCTCTGAAAGAGACCTCTATCAAATTCTTCGAAATAATGTCGAAAAAAATCCGGCTGTTTATGGCTCTTCGATCGCGTTCGAAGAAAATGCCTCCCAGACAGGGAAAAAGCTGTTTGCGCCTTATGTCCATAAAGTTATTTTGGCAACAGAGGTCCCATCGCAACACGCAAAGAAAAATTCGTTACAGGAAGAAGATATAGCGCAAAAGAATCCTGACTATCGGGATTCGGGTTGGTATCGCTTGCCCAAAAAAACGGGGAAAGGCTATTGGACGGAGCCTTATTTTGACGTGAATGCCGAAAATGCCCTCATTTGTACTTACTCGGAGCCGGTCTTTTTCTTAGGAAAATTTCGAGGAGTTGTTTCGGTGAACATCCGGGTTCAGGATCTCCGGAAACTGATCCATAAAAAAAGTTTTGTTCGAGAGAACACATTTGCAATCCTCAGCCGCGAAGGGCGTTTTATAAGTCATCCCGATCCAAAACTTAACATTCAGGAAACCATCTCTTCTGCAGCAAAAAAATATCATCGTCCCGAGCTTGTGGCGCTTGGCCATAAAATGATGGCAGGGGAAAAAGGCGTCGTGTTGATGAAGGGCGTTCTAGATTCTCGAAGGGCAATATTGTTTTATGCCCGCATTCCTAGCACGGGATGGTCGTTCGCTGCGATTATTCCGGAGAGCGAGGTGATGCTTCCCGTTTGGAAAAAACTGGCAAAGTTCGGGCTAAGCATGTTTGCTGGCTTTATCTTAATAGTTGTTATGCTTTTTAGGATCTCTTCGAGGATTACAAAGCCGGTTACGGATCTTGCTGCGGCAATTCCCAGGATCGGTAAAGGCAATTTCACTATTGTATTAAAAGAACGCTTTGGCCGGGACGAACTGAGCGAACTGACGGAGTCTTTTAACAAGATGGCGCATGATCTCCAGGTCTACACGGAAGCCTTGGTTCGTGAGACCGGCACCCGGCAGCGCATGGAAGGAGAGCTTCAGCTGGCGCGGAACATCCAACTTTCTCTTTTTCCTAAAGCGTTTCCGGGTGCAATGGAGTTTGATTTTTTTGCTGCTAACCAGCCCGCGTATTACGTCGCGGGTGATTTTTACGATTTCTTTTTTTCCGGGGAAGAGACTTTTGTTTTTTCTATCGCGGACGTTTCCGGGAAAGGCATCTCAGCTGCTATGTTCATGGTGATGGCTCACACGCTGCTTCGCAAACTTGCTGCTTCAGGAAGGCCGCCATCAGAGGTGATGAATGAGATCAATCGCTTTCTTCTAGAGAAAAATGAAACAGGGATGTTTGTCACGATGTTCCTGGGTTATTACGACATCAAGAAGGGAACGGTTCGTTATGCTAATGCGGGGCATCCGCAACCTTTTTGCATGAATAAGGAGGGAAACCTCAGGAGGTTTGGAGAGGTGACCGGTGTTCCATTGGGCATTTCCGATGTCTTTGAATACGAAGAAAAAAAAGAAACTTTAAAAATCAATGAAACACTTATTTTGTACACGGACGGTTTTCCCGAGGCGAGGACTTCCACCGGGGAATTTCTTAATGAAAAACGCTTCCAGGATTTTATCGTAGAACAATCACAGATGTTCCCCAAAAGGTTAGGGGAAATGTTATTTCAAAAAGTTACAAGCTTTCAGCAAAAGAAACTTGCCGACGATCTCACTCTTTTAGTTTTACGCCGTTCTTGCTAAGAGGCGCATTTCACAGAAGGAAATCATATGAACGTTTTCTTGGTTTATGTCAGAGATGAAAATTATTACAGGTTGCTTCCGGAAAGATTAAACAAAACACGAACGGGTAGTGGGCGGATAAAAATGATGGCATTTCCACCGCTCGCTATTCAAGTTCTCGCTCCGGTCCTGCGCCAGCACGGACACGAGGTGAGGATGTTTGACATGTGTCATCCCGAGATGCAAGCAGAGAATATCGCTCAGGCGGCAACCGTAGAGAAGCCAGATCTGATCGCTCTTTCCTTTCTCTCGACCACCACCTATCCTGCCACCAAAGACCTGGCCCAGCGGCTAAAATCAGTAGCTCCGAATATCCCGATCATTGCTGGAGGAGTGTTTGCCACCATCAATGCAGAGCATGTTCTGGGAGAATGTCCTTATATCGATTGTGTGGGTGTCGGGGAAGGTGAGGAGCTACTGCCGGATTATCTGAACAACCTTGATGCCCCAGACCGGGTAGCGGGTCTTGTGTGGCGCGAAGAGGGAAAGATCATTCAAAATCCTTCCCGCCCGCTTATTCAGTGTTTGGATCAATTCCCTTATCCCGATCGCACCACTCTACCGATCGATTACATTGAATCTCTGCCGCTTGACGTCCCCGCAGTTTTATCTTTAGATAAATTTTGCACCATGCAGACTTCACGAGGGTGTCCGTACTCCTGCGTTTACTGTGGCATTCCTTTTCTTTCACAGCACAAAGTGCGCACCCGTTCAGCAACCCATGTCCTTGGAGAGATGCAGCAGTTGCATGATATGGGGTATCGCTCCATTTATTTTACAGATGATCACTTTCTTCTCGATGGTGAGCGTATTAATGAGATTTGTCGCGGCATTATAGAACGCAAGTTGAAGTTTCAATGGGGTTGTGAAGGCAGGGTTGATTCGATAGCGGTTGATCAACTTCCAATTATGAGCCAGGCCAACTGTAAGTTTCTAGCGTTTGGTGTGGAGGCCGGTTCTCAAAAAGTGTTAGATCGGCTTAAAAAGAACCAAAGCTTGGTCAAGATCGAGCATGCTATCAGCGAAGCGAAACGGCAAGGGATCAAAAGAGTCCACGGCTTTTTTGTGATCGGCTCTCCTGATGAAGACATGGAAGATATCTCGGCGAGTTTCCGTTTTGCTGCCAAACTCAAACTCGACACTTTCAGTTTTAACCGCTTGTGCGTCTACCGTGGGACTCCCTTGTGGAGAGAATATGTTAATCGTGAAATTATTGATGATAAGCGAGATTGGGATAAATGGTTCAAATGTTCTGATATTGATCCACTCGTCTTGCCGAGTGAAAAAGTAAACGGTTTGCGGATGAAAGGGTATGTGAATCTTTTTGCCTGCAGGATTTTAAAACGGCCTATTCAAACCTTAATGCTTCTGATTACTTTCAGTAGGCATATGAAAATCTCGGATCTTTTCAGGTTGCTCTGGAGTCCGTTCCAAAAACGAGTCTTAACCCGAAAAGCCAATCTTACAGCCAAGATGATGGACTCAGGACTTACGGAGCCTAAGCGAAATAGTTTTTCCATTGTTCCGGCCATCGGTAACAATTTAGCCGTTAGGGCTTGAACTGAAATGAGTATTGCGCGAATGTCGTAATTACTACCAAAAGCGACATTGACGGGATTATGGCTTATCGTGTTCGATAGAAGTCGATGGAGCCAAAAAATCTTAAGGTTTTAACACGTCAGGAGCTGTACGACCTGGTCTGGGCTACGCCGATGATCGATTTGGCGAAGCAATTCAACTTCTCAGACAACGGGCTGCGTAAGGTTTGTAAGAAGCACGCCATCCCCGTGCCGAAAATGGGGTATTGGCAGAAGATCCGGTATGGAAAATCTCCCTCGAAAACGCCCCTTTCTCCCGACAAGAGCAATGAAGTTGTTGCTATCAATATTTTGCCGCGATCAAAAGAAAACATCGAGCCGATCCTGATCGTAAAAGAGACCATCATAGTTCCCGAGACTATCGATAAATTCCATCCGCTGGTTCAGCAGACTCGAAAGCTTTTTACGAAAAAGCATGAATATAAGGGGAGGACTCGTTCATTCCGGGACGAGACCGCATTGAATATTGGCGTGAGTATGGAGCAGCTTCCTAGATCCTATCGAATTATGGATACCATCCTCAAAGTGCTTGAGCGGCATGGTGCCAAGGTTGGTATTGAGAAGGAGAGCGAGTATAAAACAAACACTTATGCGGAGCTTGATGGCGAAAAGGTCCGGTTCTCACTTGATGAGCTAATGAAGATGATCAAAACTGAACCGAGTAAATATGGTTACACCAGTCATGAATTTGTGTCCAAGGGAAAGCTGGTCTTGCGGATTAAGGAGTACGTGGGCGGTTGCCAAAGTAAATGGACGGAGGGGGAGAACGGCAGGCTTGAAGATAAGCTGGCTTCCTTCATAAACGGATTATCGCTTGCCGCAGCTTACATCAAAAAGTCGAACAAAGAGTTCGAAGAACGAGAGCTCAGGCGGCAAGAGCAGGAGAGAGAGGCAGCTCGAAAGCGGTTGGCGGCCGAGGAAGAACGGGAGCGCGGCCAGGCACTTGAGCAGCAAGCGGTCAATTGGCAGAAGAGCCGGCTCATTTATGACCTCATCCAGGCTGCGATCGCAAAGCGGGGAGAGTATGCTCCGGACAGCAAGTTTGCCGAGTGGGTTGCCTGGGCAACTGCGTATGCGAACAAGCTCGATCCGTTACGAGAGCTAAAGCCATCGCCCCAATAGCGCCATAATACTCCAATGTCCACCTCGATGAGGGTGGACACGCGTATCTCCTTTTTCAATAATAAGTTGAGTATAAATCAACCTCTCCAAAACTGGACAAATTGGACAAAATTCGACCCATTTTGCCTCATAATGACCTCATGGCATGGGCAAAGAGTCGGATAATTTAGCATCTCTGTTTTCCCATAATTGCTGGATATAATGTAGTGATTCGATTATAATTTCGCCCATTCGTCCCGAGAGGATTGCGGTTCCATGACATCCTAGGGACGCTTATTTTCGACAAACAAGCACAGCATCACGGAGGCAATCCTATGAAATTTCGAGTTATTCCCGTATTTCTTTTGGCTTTGGTGCTTATTCCTTTCATAGGATGCGCGAAAAAAGCGGATCCGAAGAGGTCGATCGAAAAGATCCAAAAGGAAGTTGTATCGATGCCTCTCGCGGCGCTTGAGACTCAAGCGTCCGATTATGCGGCTGCGATCCGGGCACAAAAAACTGAGATCGAGAAGATCCAGCAAAAGATACAAAGAATGCCCATGGATAAGGTTTTCAACAATAAATCCATGACGCGTCGCATTGCGGAGATCGGACGCGAGGCCGAGGCGCTTTTTGAAAGGTACAAGCTTTATGCGCAGGCATTTCAGGGAAAAGGCGGGAATGTGGCCAAGATTCAGATCGAACCGGAACTACCTCAGTAGATAAGAGAATCCGATATGAAGATCATGGATGAGTTCAAGCAATTCGTCATGCGAGGTAATGTTATTGATATGGCGGTTGGTGTGATCATCGGTGGTGCTTTCGGCAAGATCGTTGCTTCGATGGTAACAGACATCATTATGCCGCCAATCGGGCTTTTGCTCGGGAAAGTGGATTTCAGCAGCCTTTTCATCAATATGTCGGGGAAAGTTTATAGTTCACTCGCGGAAGCTCAAGCCGCAGGAGCTCCGACCTTGAATTACGGGTTGTTTCTTAATAACGTGATCAATTTTTTGATCGTGGCGTTCGTGATCTTTATCATGATCAAGCAGATCAACAAGCTCCAAAAACCGGCCAAGCCCGCTGCTCCAACCGCGCCAACGACTAAAGAATGTCCTTTCTGTTGCTCCACGATCGCGATCAAAGCGATCCGTTGTCCGAATTGCACATCGCAGTTCTGATCCCAAAAACAGCGAAGGGGTTTTCCACTGGGAGGTGGCGAGCTCTTTTTTCATTTGTGAGTTGAGGTGACTTTTTGAAGATCCTGCATCTTACGAATCATTTGAATACGGGTGGCATTACTACCTATATCCGGACCCTGGCTGGAGAGCAGGTCAAGGCCGGACACGATGTCTTTGTCTGGGGTGCCCGCGGAATATGTTCCGATGATCTGAAAGCCATGGGAATTACGGTCCTGGAAGGTGTCCCGCGTT
>Ga0247841_10008876_pt1 | contig 14273 bp, 15 predicted proteins | sample LaCruzMarch2015__2_FD_192410 | JGI IMG/M metagenome (GOLD analysis project Ga0247841, IMG submission 192410) | Freshwater microbial communities from meromictic Lake La Cruz, Castile-La Mancha, Spain - LaCruzMarch2015_18m | ecosystem: Environmental > Aquatic > Freshwater > Lake | place: Spain...
GTTCAAATCCTGTCGGGTCCACCAAACTTCGCCTTCATAACATCGGCTTCGCTTGGCAAGCCAAAACACAAAGAAGGCTAAGTATGTATAAAGATAAACAAGAAGTTTGTCCAGCGTAGCTCGTAGAGCGAAGTTGGATTGTCCAGCGTAGCTCAAATGTGCTTTAATTTGAGTGAAGTTGGGCTTTTTTGTATAATGAAAACATGTATTATACATATTTACTGAAATTATCGAATAATACTTTCTATGCAGGATCAACAAAAGATCTCTCAGTAAGATTCGAAAAGCACCAATCTGGCGGTGTGCCACATACTTCTAAATTTAGGCCAGTCAAAATAGTTTGGTATTCGGCATTTGAAACAAAAGAGTTGGCTGCTTCGTTTGAAGATTATCTCAAATCTTCATCTGGTAGGGCATTTAGAAATAAGCATCTACTTTCATAATATAATAAAAAGATTAGTCTAGTACTAGTCTTTTTATTATACCCTAAATAAGGGTTAGAACTGGTGCTTATGATTGATAAATCGTAATATATATGCTAGTTTTACGGTGCTAGCAAAACGAAAACGAGGAGGTAAGCATGTGCGTATATTTATTGGCGAAACCCGCAGGGTGGTCACTCTGGAGTCATTTGGCATTGTGATCAAGTTACCTCGTGTCTATGTCAGAGGCTCTATCTGGTCACTGTGTAACTCCGCAAGCTCATTAAAGTTCTTGTGGAGCAATCTTTGGTGGTCAAGCGAAATACATAGCTCTGTTCGATGGTTTTTGTTCAGAGGAATTTCGCACAATTGGCACGAATATCGTTTTTGGAGAAAGACTAGAAATCCCTTTCTCCAACCGACCTACTTCTCTCTCCTTGGGCTGATCAACATACAAAAGTTCGGGCAAATCTGTGTACTTAAGGACATTGATGTCTGGTGCCAGCTTCAAGAGATAACAGAGTTGGGTTGCCATCCCGATGGTCATACCTTCGAGAGAGCCGAGAATTTCGTCATGGAGAATGACGAGATCAGGATTGTCGATTATGGCAGTCCTGGAGCGAGGGAGATCGTTACCAAGCACGGAGATAATATCTCCCGCTTATTCGATCCCACATACTCGTGGGAGGAGAGGAAACGAGAGCGTTGAGCCCATTGCTGAATTATGCGGTGGGCTCAAAAAGTATTAACTGTATATTTTTATTCTCATTTTCGGAATGTAGATATATCCTTTGCTGTTCATGATTATTTTCCTGACACGCAATACCACGCTCCACCAATAAAAAGATTAGTCTCAGACTAGTCTTTTTATTTTTAACTTAAAATATTTTGAAACTGAGAATCATTTTATCGTCAAAACAGTGCTTGAATATGAAGTGTTCCTTTGGGCTATACAATATTAAAAAAAAGGTCGATCGGCGTGTGGAGTGCCGACCGACTTAAGTGTTGAGATGGCTACATCCCATAAGGGTCTGTACTTTCGGGATGTGAGGTGTATTTAACTATCTTCGCGTCAGGGGAAGAACTGTCTGTGGCACAAGGGATCTTAGAAGTCGGTTCCTGATCATCCCATGGTAAAATTACTTCTTGCGGGGGAGGTTCTTGACTAATCACTACACACATAGCTAACCCTCCATCCAATCATTTCTGCTATAATATATTTCTATCTTAAATTTAAACAATTTGCAATTGAATATTTGCGATGAGTAGTATAATTAAAATATATCTTACTTAAGAAAAGGAGCAAAATGAAAATTACAAAATTTCCCCAATCAGCAATATTGATCGAAAATTATAAAAACAAGCGGATTTTAATCGATCCGGGAAGCTATTGCTATAACGAAAATTTTGCTCCAGGCGATTGGGGCAGAATCGATATTCTATTATTCACTCATATTCATCCTGATCATTTTATGTTGGAAGTCGCCAAAATATTATGTGAGATTAATCCAGATATTTTAATAATTACAAATTCGGAAGTTAAGCTAGAATTAGATAAAGAAAATATTGCATCTAAAATATTGCAGCCAAATGAAACAGTTGAGATTAACGACATAAAAATTCAAGGTGTGAAGTCTACTCATGGTGACTTGCCAAACGGAAAGCCGAAACCGGATGTAATTGGGTTCTTAATTGACAATAAATTTTATCATCCGGGTGATACTATTTTTTTGGAAGAAAAACCCTATGCAGAAATCGTTTTTGTACCAATTTGCGGTGTTGTAGTAATGAACATTTCGGAAGCGGCACAATTTGTTGAAGAAATCGGTCCGAAAATTGCCATTCCAATCCATTATGACAATCCAAATTATCCTGTTGATGTGAATGATTTTGGCCGAGAAGTTGAAATCGCAAAAATATTAAAAAACGGTGAGAGTCTTGAATTATAGTGTTTGAACTATTGGAAAACAATTGATCTAGTTTTAATGTAAAACATCACACTGGAGATAGTGTGATGTTTGTGCTTAATGTAAGGTGGGGATATTTGGCAGTGGTTTATATATTTTGTAAAAAAAGCGACCATTTTATTAGTAAATGGTCGCTTTATATTCCTTTAAAAGCTTGACTAATGATTTTCTGATTTCTTGCCTTCTTCAATGAGCTCTTTAACTCTTTGTCCACCTTTGGTTCCAATTTCAGAATAGAAGCCCCGTCCATATCGCTGGCTCGTAGTTCTTCCCCCTTTTCTTCCCCCTTTTTGACCTGCTTCCTGTACACTCATTCGGCCCTTGTTCTCTTTCATCTGCATTTAAAATTTCACCTCTTTTCAATTATTTATACTGAGATTACCATTCTTCATATTCCTCATATCTACTTTTTTTATTAGTCTTTCTTTCCTTTGTGCCTTCACTTTCTTTGCCTTTTTTAATTAGGTCTCTAACTCTGTGTCCGCCCTTACTGCCTATCTCATGATAAAACTCTGGTCCGTGTTCCCGACTTGTGGTTCTTCCTCCTTTTCTTCCGGCCTCCTGTACGGTCATTTGACCCTTTTTTCCTCGCGTTTGCATAATCTTCACCTCCTTACTTTTTGTAATACAAACCCATAGTATCTTTAACGGGATAGTGAATCATTGATAAAACAGCCAAATAATTTCAAGATAATCTCATATTTTTTTTAGTTAATTAATAAAAGTAAGCTTGCGCTATTGACATCCTTAAAATAATTAGTTAATATCTTCTTAGAAACTCTAGTAAGAGGTCTATGGTCAATCACTACACCAATGAGAGGGGGACAAGCGGATGAGATAAAATAGGGGTATTTTGTTTTTTATCTCAATTATCCGCTGCGGCGGTTTTTTTTGTCGCCAAAAAGCATGAAAACAACAGATTACAGATTATACGAATAATACGAAATATTAGGATAACAATTGTGAGATAGGGACAGAGTGCAATTTAAAGTTTACAAATTTAGAATTTAAAAAATATTAGAAATTAATTACTAGATAGGGGCTGGTAAGTTGGTTTCTATCCCGTACTTTAACAATTAAATAAACCTTATTGAATATACAAATTTCATATTTAATAAGGAATGAGCAAATATTTAACTTAAACAATAATATTTGTGTAATTTCAAATGTATATCTTCCGATATAAAAAATTTCTCAAAACAAGTAATTAATATTTCATCCCCGCTCCGTCAGTTGACGGATGGCGAGATGGAATCCAGTAATTGCTAGTCAAGATTCTAAGTCGGGCAGTGGGGCAGATACTCAGTAATGAGTTTTTGCCTTCACTATTCGACCTCTGGAAAAATAATATTTCGTTTAAGGGCGTATAGTGGATGCCTTGACAGAAGATGCCGAAGAAGGACGTAGTAAGCTGCGATAATCCTCGGGGAGCTGCTAAACAAGCTTTGATCCGTGGGTGTCCGAATGGGGAAACCCCCTCGTAAGAGGAGCCCTCCAACCTTGAGTTGGGGAGAGCAGGTAAGCCGGTGAACTGAAACATCTTAGTAACCGGAGGAAAAAAAATCGAATGAGATTCCCTTAGTAGTGGCGAGCGAACAGGGAAAAGTCTAAACCGACGAATTTATTCGATCGGGGTTGCGGGACCTACATAATTTTTACGAATGAATAGAAAAATGAGCCTGGAAAGGACGACCATAGAGCGTGATAGTCGCGTATTCAAAATTCTAGTAGTAAAGAGGTAGTGTTCCCAAGTAGCACCAGACACGTGAAACCTGGTGTGAAGCTGGGCCGATCATGGTCCAAGACTAAACACATCTTCTGATCGATAGTGAACAAGTACCGTGAGGGAAAGGTTAAAAGAACCCCGCAAGGGGAGTGAAATAGAACCTGAAACTATACGCTCACAATGAGTAGGAGCCCCGATTTATCGGGGTGACTGCGTGCCTTTTGTAGAATGACCCAACGAGTTAGCTATGTGTAGCAAGCTTAAGAGATTAAGTCTTGGAGGCGCAGTGAAAGCGAGGCCTAACAGGCCGTCTAGTTGCACATACTAAACCCGAAACCAGGTGATCTATCCATGGCCAGGCTGAAGTTTGGGTAAAACCAAATGAAGGGCCGAACCAGTAGATGTTGCAAAATCTTTGGATGAGCTGTGGATAGTGGTGAAATGCTAATCGAACCTGGAAATAGCTGGTTCTCCTCGAAATATATATAGGTATAGCCTGGAATTTTGTCGCAGGGAGAGGTAGAGCACTGACTGAATTTGCGGGGACTTCGGTTCTCGCGTTCAAACAAACTCCGAATTCTTCCTGATTCATTCCAGAGTCAGACGGCGGGGGCTAAGCTTCGTCGTCGAAAGGGAAACAGCCCAGACCGTCATCTAAGGTCCCTAAATTTATGCTAAGTGGAAAAGGTAGTGGAATCTCCAATACAACCAGGATGTTGGCTTAGAAGCAGCCATGCATTTAAAGAGTGCGTAACAGCTCACTGGTCTATATTTAAGAGGTTCTGCGCCGAAGATTTAACGGGGCTCAAGCATAGTACCGAAGATACGGGTTTATATTTATTTTTAAATGTAAGCGGTAGAGGAGCGTTCTTGGGGCGGTGAAGGTCACACTGTGAGGTGGGCTGGAGCGCCAAGAAGTGAGAATGTTGGGATGAGTAACGAATTATGCTAGCGAGAAACTAGCACACCAAATACCCGAGGTTTCCTGGGCAACGGTAATCGTCCCAGGGTTAGCCGGTCCTAAGTCGAGGCCGTTGTAGTGGCGGCGTAGACGATGGCAATCAGGTGAATATTCCTGAGCTCTTATGCATATAACCGATGACGCTTTACCGTAGTCGTACAAACATCATGGTTTAGTTTGTACGGTGTAGGCAGAGACTAGAAAAACTCGGCTCAAAAGTGCATAAGATCCGTACCGCAAACCGACTCAGGTGGGTGAGGCGAGAAGCCTCAGGTGATCGGAAGAACTCTCGTTAAGGAACTCGGCAAATAAGCGTCCGTAACTTAGGGATAAGGACTGGCTCCGATTCGTCGGAGCCCGCAGCGAAAGAGCCCAGGCGACTGTTCACCATAAACACAGGTCCCTGCTAAATCGTAAGATGATGTATAGGGGCTGACGCCTGCCCAATGCTCGAAGGTCAAACCGGTCCCTGATCACCCTTGAGGTGTTAGGGGAACGACTAAGCCCGAGTGAATGGCGGCCGTAACTATAACGGTCCTATGGTAGCGAAATTCCTTGTCGGGTAATGTTGTCGGAAAACTTGCCCGAAAGCAGTGGTGACACTGCTTAAGTACACCAGCTAATAACGGTGAAGCCCTGAGCGACAAAAATGTCGAAGGGTAATACCGTGGGAAGTCGTCCGCCTTTCTATTGAAAGCGCGAGATTGACCCCGTATCGACTGATCCGAAAGGTGAGATTCGATGAAAATCGAATAATACGCTGGCGCTTGTCGTAAAAAATATGTCATGAAGTTCTTGGAAAGGAGAAAATGGATTTTAATTCATTTGTTTCTGGCTTTACTGAAGGCGAAGGTTGTTTTTGCATCTCTTTCAATAGACGAGCGAAAATGAAAACTAACATTGAAGTTAGGCCTAGCTTTTCAATAAGTCAGAACAAAAGAAACCTAGAGTTATTGAAATTGATTCATCAGCATTTTAAATGCGGATCAATTAGATTTTCCAAGAGTGATCAAAATTATAAGTTTGAAGTCAGATCGATCAAAGAACTGGCGAAAGTAATCATTCCATTTTTTGATAAATACCCTTTACTGGGTATTAAAAGAAATGATTTTTTAAACTTTAAAGAAGTTTGTATGATGATTTATCAAAATCAACATCTTAATCCGGAAAATTTGAAAAAGATAATCGAATTATCTTATCAGATTAATTGTTCTGGAAAGAGAAAATATAAAAAAGAAGAGCTTCTAAAACATATGACAAGCTGAAAATATAGTCAAATCCATTAGTAATAATGGCAATTAATTGAAGTTCCGACCCGCACGAATGGCGTAACGATCTGGGCACTGTCTCAACGAGAGATCCGGTGAAATTACATAGTCGGTAAAGATGCCGATTACTCACAGCAAGACGGAAAGACCCCGTGGAGCTTTACTATAGCTTGATATTGGCTCGAGGAAATTCATGTGTAGAATAGGTGGGAGACTTTGAAACCTGCTCGTTAGGGCAGGTGGAGTCACCAGTGAAATACCACCCTTGAATTTCTTTGATTCTAACTTTGGTCTGTGATACGGCCGAAAGACAGTATTAGGTGGGTAGTTTAACTGGGGCGGTTGCCTCCCAAATTGTAACGGAGGCGTTCAAAGGTGCGCTTAGTCCGGATGGAAATCGGACCTCGAAGTATAAAAGCACAAGCGCGCTTAACTGTGAGACCTACAAGTCGAGCAGACGCGAAAGCGGGATTTAGTGATCCGGTATTTTCTAATGATAGAGATACCGCTCAACGGATAAAAGTTACCCCGGGGATAACAGGCTGATCGCATCCAATAGTCCACATAGACGATGCGGTTTGGCACCTCGATGTCGGCTCATCCTATCCTGGAGGTGAAGCAGCTTCCAAGGGTCTGGCTGTTCGCCAGTTAAAAGGGTACGCGAGCTGGGTTCAGAACGTCGTGAGACAGTTCGGTCCTAATCTGCTGTGAGCGTGGAAATTTGAGTGGGTGTTCCCCTAGTACGAGAGGACCGGGGAGCGTGAACCTCTGGTGTATCTGTTGTCACACCCTGTGGCATTGCAGAGTAGCTATGTTCTATTGGATAAGTGCTGAAAGCATATAAGCGCGAAGCCAGCCACAAGATTAGATTTCTTAGATCCCTCAAAGAACATGAGGTTGATAGGCTTTAGGTGTAAGGGCAGTGATGTCTTTAGCCGGGAAGTACTAATTGATCAATTAAAATATTATTTTACAATCTTGACTAGTGATTACTGGGTTTTCCAGTGTTTTTCGAGCGTTTATGATACTTAACGTTGGCCTTGCCCTCCGTTAGTCGACTTTGTCGACTAACTCCGGGTTTCGCTGGCGCTCAAGATCTAGCTCAATTTGTTTTCAAATGTGGATGTGGTTTTATAATAAAGCCTCATCCTGTGTGAAAGCAAAATATTTGCTTTTAAAATTTAAAATAGTTTTGTGTTGGTGCTTATAGCGAGATGGGTACACCTCTTCCCATTCCGAACAGAGAAGTTAAGCATCTCAGCGTTGATGGTACTTGGGCCTCGAGCCCCGGGAGAGTAAAACAGCGCCAACACAAAGCTATTTTTTTGTACAAAAAAAAGACCTGAGAAATTCAGGCCTTTTTAATATAGTTTGCTTTAGACTTAGCAGCAGCCGCAGCCGTCGCAACCTTCGCATCCACCGTTAGGATCGTACATATGTGCTCCTTTGTGTTTGAATTATGAATCAAGAATTATGAATCATGGGGAGGCGATATTGTTAAATCAATACTGAGCCAGTCATAATTCATTATTCCAAATTCATAATTCTATTCTAAAGCATAATTGCTTCTCTAAGCAAGGGCAAAACTTCGCCGTAGGATTTTGCTGCGGAACGATGAGCAGAGCGTCCTTTTTCCGTTAGCGAATACACTTTTCTGATTCTTGAACCAACGGAAATTTCGTTTGAAGTTGCATACCCATCTTTCTCCAGGCGATCTAAAGCTGGGTATATGGTTGATTCGGTTGGTCGACAAGTCCCTTCAGAAAGTTCTTCGATTCTTTTGACAATTCTATAACCGTAGCTTTCTTTGTCTTTATATAAAACTTTTAAAAGAAAGAATTTAATCAGTCCCTGATTGATAAGTTTTCTCCAATAACCTTCTGAAGTTAAATCCATGACGACTCCGTCGTAAATTACTAATTTCTAATTACTAGTTCCTGCCTCACCGGTAGGCGGGTCTAATTAATCCGCCAACTGGCGGACAAAACCTAAAATTCCAAAGTTTAGAAATTTGGCATTAAATAGTTTTTATTTTTATTTTGTCATTAACATTTTTGTTCTGACAAAAATGGTTTAGTCCCTCGTCTTTCGATGCACATTTATAGTATATGATGCTTTATATTTTGTCAAATTTGCTCTTGCTGCTCTAAACGGTTATAATTTTAATGCTAAAAGGAGATAATTTTATGAAAACTAAGTTATTTATTGATTTTGATGGTACTTTGTTTGATACTAGACACTTGAAGACGGATTTGTTTAATACTTTTGGGTCAATGGGGTTTACGGAAGATCAAATTGAGTTGACATATAAAAAAGCTTGTGAAGATTATATCTACTCTCCGATTGAACAATTACAATTATTACAAAATTTTAAAAAGTGCGACATTCAAGAAGTTATTGAAAAGATTGAATCACTCTATAAAAAGGTGCCAGATTATTTATTTAAAGACACAGTAGATTTTTTGATGAACTTGAATAGAGAAAAGTATGAGGTAAGTTTGTTAACCTTGGGGGATGAAGAATTTCAAAAAAAGAAGGTGAAATCATCTGGTATAGAAGAATATTTTGACAATATTTATTATTGCAGAAATCAAAAGTGGATTTTCCTGAAAGAATTGGTTGATCTGGATGAAAAGTTTTTTATTATAGACGACAGGGGCGATGCAATGTATGAAATATCTAAAGAATTCAAAAATAGTATACCGATAGAAATTAACCGGTCGAAAGAAGTGCTTGATATTATGGAAAAACCATCGCCTTATGATGGCTTGAGTATAAAAAATTTTGAAGAGGCTACACAATATTTATAAAAAGTTGTCAGTTGTAAGTGAATAAGTTGTCAGTTTCTAGGATAATCATAAATAAATATTGTCATTCTGAATTTATTTCAGAATGACATGGGATCCCGAAACAAGTTCGGGATGACAAGAAAGGAAAGTGAGTGCCTGAACTTCCGGAAGTCGAAACAATTAGATTGGGGTTGCAAAAAGCAATCGTGGGTAAAAAAATTAAGAAATTTGAATCAAGGGATTCAAAAGTTGTTCAGTTTGAACCCAAAGATGTGGAGGGAATGTATATTTCTAATATTGAACGACGAGCTAAGATATTGGTTTTTCATTTGTCCCGCGCTGTCATTCCGACTCCTCAAGAATTGAGGGTGGAGGAATCTTCTAATAAAAGATCCCTCCACTTTGGTCGGGATGACACAGGGGACGTTAGAGATTATAAAGTGGATAAGATTATACTTTGCCATCTTAAAATGACAGGACAACTTATTTGGGAGGACTGTCCAGGAGAAAAAGAATTCTGTTTAAAAAAAATTAAGAGTCCTTCGACTGTGCTCAGGACGACTACCCAGAGGGTAGTCGGTGGGCATCCTTCTCCTGACTGGGTGGCAAAATTGCCGAACAATTATACGCGAGCAATATTCACTTTTGATGATAAATCAGTTTTGTTTTTTAACGATCTAAGGCGCTTTGGATATTTGAAACTTTATGGTAGTTCTCGACTTTGCTCGAACGATATTGCAGAATTGGCAAAATTGGGTCCCGAACCATTCTCTGAAGATTTTTCAGTTGGATATCTAATGAAGCGGGCGACAAAAATTCCAAATCGTAAAATCAAACAATTTATTACCGATCAGGAAATAATTTCTGGTGTAGGAAATATTTATGTAGATGAAGCTCTTTTTTATGCCGGCATTTTGCCAACCAGACTGGTGAAAGATATTACATTATCGGAATGGAAGAATATTCACGATTCAATAATCAAAGCTTTGGAATTGGGACTAAAATACGGTGGATCTTCCGAAGATACTTATGTCGATGCTTTTGGAAATCAAGGGACAATGAACGAATATTGCAATGTTTACCGAAGAACGGGCCAGAAGTGCAATAGAAATGGTTGTCAGGGCATTGTGAAGCGTATCGTACTAGGCGGTAGAGGCACGCATTTCTGTCCGATTTGCCAAAAATGACAATAGACAAGAAATTACTGCAATGTTATAATAAATCAAATAACACTAGGATTTAGGAGAATTATGGAAATTTTGCGAAACATGTGGCGGAGGAAGTTCAGAACTTTTTTAACAGTGGTAGGTATTGCCGTTGGCATTTTTGCTTTTACGGTCATGGGGTCAATGGCGCTCAAATTAAATAAAATGATTGATGGTGGCAAGAAATACATTACAGGCCAAATTTCTGTTATGCCAAAGGGAACTGATTTTGCTACCGGTCAAATGAGCGGAATGTTGCCAATAGATACATTGAATAAAATCGCTAAAGTTGAAGGTGTTGAGGCGGTCGAAGGTTCAGTCAGTTTGGCGTTGGATGAGCCAAATCCAGACGAACCTATTTCCGTGAGCATGGGTCAAGCCTCAACTATCTATTCCCTTGATACTAATTCCAGTTTTAAAAACAAAAACTGGGAAACTATGGCCATGAAGGAAGGAAAATTGATTGATAAAGATAGTGCAGATAATGATATTTCGGTCGGATCTACAGTCGCCTTAGATAAAGGCTGGAAAGTGGGCGACAAAGTTAAAACTCGGGGAAAAGAATTTAATGTCGTCGGCATTTTGGATAAAACAATGACCGGCCCGGACAGTTATGTTTTCATGAAGCTACCGGTGGCCAGAGAGATGTATATTAATTCCAATCCCTTCTTGAAATCTCTGAAAGATCGATCTGCAGAAGCAGCAAATATTTCTGATGCCGAATTACAAAAGCTTTCAGAAGAAACAAGGAATCAGATTTTACAAGCGAAAGCATTTAAAGTTGAAGATGTTTCGACAATGGCATCTGTTTCATGGAAAAACGACAGTGATCCCGAAGAAGTAGTATCAAGAATCAAAGCTCAATATAAAGATGAAGTTGTCGTTTTATCTCCAAAATTAATGGGTGAGCAAATCGATAAGGCTTCTGCAACTATGAACGCCATAATTTATGGTGCAGCCATGCTGGCCTTAATAGTGGGAGTCTTCTCGATTACAAACACAATGGTAATGTCAATTTCGGAGCGGACAAAAGAAATTGGTATTAAAAAAGCGATCGGTGCGTCAGGAAGATCTATTTCTCTTGAGTACACTTTAGAGGCTGGGATAATTAGTCTTGTCGGAGGGCTTTTGGGCATGGGAATCGGAGCAGCAGCAATTATAATTATAAATTCAAAAATGGCTAGCAAGGGCGCAGAAATTTTCTTGCTCAATACTACATTTCTAGTTGAAGTGGTAATATTTTCATTCGTAATCGGAATTATGGCAGGAATTATCCCAGCGGCTAGAGCTGCAAAAATGAAAGTAGTCGAAGCGATTCGCGAATTATAAAATCAGGACGAATTGCGAATTTAACAAATAAAGCGAATATAGAATTAGTTTAATTAGTAAATTAGTTATTAGTACTGACAGGAATATTATGAATAAAATAATTATCGAAGCTACTGGACTTAAAAAGTCTTACAAGATGTCTAAAACCAACACAGTCAAGGCATTAAACGGAGTGAACCTCGTAGTTAATGAGGGTGATTTTTCAGCAATCGTTGGTCCTTCCGGCTGTGGAAAATCTACCCTGATGCACATTTTAGGTCTTTTGGATCGACCGGATGAAGGACAAATTACAATTGATGGTGTTGATGTAAGTAAATTAAAAGACAAGATAGCTTACAAATTAAGGGCTCAAAAAATCGGATTTATTTTTCAGGGTTTTAATTTAATACCAACTTTATCGGCACTTGAAAACGTTGTTCTTGCCGGTAAATATGGAGGTTTAAAATTGCAAGCCAGAAAGAAGAGAGCAATAGAACTGTTGGAGTTGGTCGGATTGAAAGACAGAGTGAACCACAAGCCAAACGAGCTTTCTGGCGGACAGCAACAAAGAGTGGCGATAGCTAGAGCTCTTGTTAACAATCCAACGGTAATTTTGGCCGATGAGCCAACTGGGGAGCTGGACAGTAAAACCTCGCTAGAAATTATTGAAATGCTAAAAAAATTAAATGAAAAAAACAATCAGACTTTTTTGATTGTAACTCATAATACAGAAGTCGCGGACGCTTGTAAGAAAAAAATTCATTTAAAAGATGGAAAGAACGCCTAGCCAATAGTTTTGGGAACCAGAATCCGAGAACCTCAGCTTAATAATCCAACCAATATTGGTTTTTTGGGATATTTGACAAACTGGTGTATTAAAGTTTATTATTATAGCATAATGTTTAATTTATGCGTCAAAACCTACGGTATGAGAAAAGATCTTTCAGTTAAAGATCTCATTATTTCATTCCGAAAGGAGTTGGCGGTAAATTAATTTATAAAACAACAATAGAGAGTTTATAAAAATTACCGCCAACGGGCGGTTTTTTGTTCATCTGGAAGGTTTCGGTTTAAGTCATTAACTGAAGTCTGCCAAAATGAACAGAAAAAGGAGAGAGGTGCGGGATGAATAATGAAAAAGATCAAAGAGAGAAAGAAGCAAGGGATATTCGCAAGAAGCAGGATCCCTTAAGGACAGAGGAAGACAAGAAGAGGGATATTTCTGATGGAGCAATACCGGTTGGGGATCCAAGCTTTGAAGAAGAAGAAGTTCTCGGTTGCAGCTATTGATCACTAGAAGTACTATTTAGGGCCGGCGTTTGTGCTGGCCCACTCTTTTATATATTTACGTGTTTAGCGACTTTTGTGATTATTTAATCGTGACACAGATTGTAGCCCAAACTTTTCAGCCAGAGGCTGATGGGCCTTTGGCCCAAGTTATTAATTAGCACGCTAAAGCGTGGCCTACGAAATTGATGAGTATTTTTTTACGACTTTATCTAGCGCTATTTTGAACCAGTAAGTATAATCTTCAGGTGATTCTTTAATATTTTCTTTTAATTCTTTAATTGATATCCATTTATAGTCTGAAGCTTCTTTTGGATCGGGTTTGGGATCGTTATTATAATAACCAATGAAAACATGGTCGCATTCATTTTCTGTAATGTTATTTTCCAGTTTTATTTTATATCTTAGCAGGAATATTTCCTCTACTTCGCAGTCAAATCCCATCTCTTCTTTGAGCCGTCTGTGGGCGGCAGCCAGAACATTTTCCTTAGGTCTTGGATGACTGCAGCAAGTGTTGGACCAAAGTCCGGCAGAATGATATTTACTTTTATTTCTTTGCTGAATTAATAATTCATTTTTACTATTAAAAATAAATACAGAAATGGCGCGATGCAAGCTTCCTTTAATGTGGGCTATTAGCTTTTCGTCAATTCCAATTTCGTTATTGGATTCATCTACTAAAATTATTTTTTCTATCATATTTTGATATTGCAAAATTTAATAATCTAATATATATTAATCGTAATGAAAAATAATTACACAAAAAACTTTTGGTTTGGATTCTGGTTTAGCTGGCACTCGGCCAAGTAGTTTTTTGTAATTATAATTAATATTATATAGAAATCAAAACTACCTGGCCACAAGCCAGTTTTTTTGTTTATGCGCGGGTTGATGGTTTTCAAAAAATCTATCGGCCGGCAATGTGAGCAAAAGAATAGAAGGGAGCATTACATTATGTGTGGTTTTGTGAAGAAGCTAGTCCCGTTCGATCCTGAAGATTTATTAAAGGAGCGCGATAGATGCCCTTATGATAACCGTAAGATGATGAGAGTAAAGACTGAAGACGGTGATTTTGGGGGAAGTATATTGCATGGAGGTAGCGGTTACTATTGTCCGGCTTGCGAAAGATTCTATCCTGATGAATGTAAGCCAAAAACAGAGGAATCTAAGATGATCAAAGATTGAGATAAAATTTCGTATCGTGCGCCCCGATCAATCGGGGCGCCTTTCTTTTTCAAAAACATTTTATTTTGTTATACTTGCCTTAGATATTAATAGAGGAGTATTCATGGAAAAATATATAGCAATTGTATTGGCGGCGGGAAAAGGAACTCGTATGA
>Ga0247841_10008877_pt1 | contig 14272 bp, 19 predicted proteins | sample LaCruzMarch2015__2_FD_192410 | JGI IMG/M metagenome (GOLD analysis project Ga0247841, IMG submission 192410) | Freshwater microbial communities from meromictic Lake La Cruz, Castile-La Mancha, Spain - LaCruzMarch2015_18m | ecosystem: Environmental > Aquatic > Freshwater > Lake | place: Spain...
TTATTTTATTTAAGATTACACTTTAGTTTATTTGTTTAAGATCAAATAAACTCAAATAATCTTCTTTGCATTTTATTTTCTTTTAAAATAGTTGAATTATCAGTCCAATATTTGATATGGCCTTTAATTTTTAATTCTTCATCTACATATTTTAAAAGCAATTCAATAGTCTCGAAAACAGCAGGCTTGTTTTTCATAGCTTCAGACACAGCTTCTCTTATCACCCATACTCCTTTGGATTGATAAGTAACATCAATATCTCTTAATATTAGTACTCTTCCACTTCTTTTTCTTTCACTTAATTGTTTAGTTATCTCAAGTCTTGCTGCATAGTATGCTCCAGTAACTGAAGATGCGTAATCTCTTCTTCCTTCATAATGCTCAAAATCTATTGAAAATTCACCCCCACCCTTAGATTCAATCATTTCAAATGACCAAGGAAGAGGCATAATTATTATATAAAACTTATTTTTATAAAATTCAAAAGTATATAACTCATATTTATCAATAGTTTGATTATGCTTAATATCTTCTATAATATCTTTAGAAACTGCGTCATCAACTGCAGTTATTGCCCATCTTGTGGGAACAAGAGATCTTTTATTTTTATTTCCAAGCAATCCAACAGAGAGAAGTTGTTCAATCTTATAAACATCATCTAATTTTTTATAAAGAGAGATCATTCCAGTTGTTGCTGGAATAGTAGGGTCAGAAACAACTTTATCAATTGCTTTAGGAACTTGTATGTTTTCAACAATCTTAAGATTTTCAATATCAAAGAATGAATTGTTTATTCCAGAAACATTATCAATTACTTTTCTTTCTCCGACCCCGAGAGAAATTTCAAGCTCAGTTGTTTTTGTACTTTGAGTAATTAATTGAATTTCAGATAATTCTTTAGTAGGATAAAGTGCATCATCTTTTTCATACTTTTCAAATGAAAATATTTGCTTACTTCTATTTTCATCAATCTTCTTAATATCTGTTTTCACCCAATCTTTAGGAGAAGAGTATTTAGCATTAATGTAATCAGCGTATATTCCTGGGCCTAGAAGTACATTTGGAAAATCCTTTTCATAAACTAGATTAAAAGGTCTAGAAAATACTTGTTTTGTACCCATAATATTATATAAATTAAGATACCTTTATAAATCATTTTAATTAAATATAATATATATTTTACTTATGATTTCGATTGTAGAAATCAAAACTTGCAAAAAACTTAAAGAAATATTCTTTAGATAACAAGTTATAAGTTTTATAGCAGTTCATTAGGCTGTATATATTGAATAAAGAGGATTATTTATGAATAAGTTATTACGTTTATTTATCAATAAAGATAGCGCACCAAAAGTTTCAAGACGAAACAATATTGCAATATTTGTTGATGGTCCAAATATTTTAAGAAAAGAATTTAATATTGATCTTTCAAAGATTAAAAATTATTTAAAAATACAAGGATCTATTAAAGTTGCAAAAGTTTTTCTTGATCAATATGCAACAGATAAACTAATAGAGGCAGTTGTAAACATTGGATTTGAAACAGTTATAACTGTAGGAGATGTTGATGTTGCAATGGCAGTTGATGCAACAGACATTGTTCACAATAAAGAGATTGATACAATTGTTTTTGTAACACGTGATTCAGATTACTTACCAGCAATCTTAAAAGCAAAAACACATGGTAAGAAAACAATGGTATTTTTAGTTGAAGAAGGTTCAGCAACAGCTCTTAAAAATACAGTTGATCAAGTTATCTTTATAGATAAATTAAGATAAATAGAAAGGTTGAATTAAATTATGAATATACCAATAAATGTTCCTTTGGTTGAAAATGTTTTTTTAGAACAATTAATGCCAGATAAATTATTTTTAGATTTAGCTAATAAGAAGTTTTCTGGATATACTTATTTAGCAGTAAATGGTAAGTATGGTTTTGAAGAAAGTATAATTATCTTCACTAAAGGAAGTGTTGTTGGTTCTATATTTTTAATAGATTCTTATGAAATTGAATTATTTGGGCTCGATGCTTTTAATTTTGGAATAAACTCTTTTGGAAATAAAGATGGATTATTAAATATTTATAATTTAAATGATGATCAAATTAAATTAATACTAATTTTTAATGATAAGGTTAAATTTGATTATAAGATTGATAATGGGTCCTTATCAAAACTAAATATTAAATATAATGAAGTCTTATTAGATAAACTATTAAGTAACAAAATTGAGATTAAAGAATCAAAAACAGATATATTTAATAAACTAAACTTATCTGAATTATTAAATGATTAAAATTAAAATGATTTATTATGCAAGCAATAACCAGAATGTTAACAAGATTATCAAACAAGGTCTTACATATAGAAGACACATCAGATACTGCAAGTTTATCTTCTTTACTTGAGTATAGAAAAGTAAACTTAAGTTCTAGAGACTTAGATGATTTTTTACTAAAGCTAAGACAAAAGCATTTAGTTAATCATATTGTAGTTACAGATGTAACTGGAATTGTAATAGGAAGCACAGAAAAAGATTTAAAAGAAGGTTTTAAAAGTGCAGCTATGTACAACTATATTAATAGTGAATTTAATAATCTTTCAATAATATTAATTGAATCAAAGGGTTGGCAAATTATTTTTAAACTTAATGACAAAGTATATTTTATTAAAGCAAATGATAGTTTATCAAGAATAGAAGTTCAAGCACTTGTAAATGATCTTGAAAATTATTTAAAAATAATGTCTCAAATAATATAATAAATGTGAAAAAATATGGGCGAAATAATTACTATTGTTTCAGGAAAAGGCGGAGTTGGTAAAACAACATTAACCGCAAACTTAGGACTTGCATTAACAGAACAAGGTTATTCTGTTCTTTTAATAGATGCAGATATTGCAATGTCTAATTTAAGTTTACTTATAGGTGTTGATAATCCCCCAATAACCTTACATGATGTTTTATTAGGATCTTCATCTGTTGGAGATGCAACTTATGATGGACCAGGTAAATTAAAAATTATCCCATCTGGGCTTTCAATTTCAACCTATCAAAGAGTAGATGTTGAAAGATTAGTTTCTGTTGTTAAAAGTTTATACAATCAATATGATTATATTTTAATTGATGCTCCAGCAGGAATTGATAAAAATGTAATTGCTGCAATGTCATCATCAACACAAATTTTATTAATCACAGAACCAACATCACCATCAGTTGCAGATGTTTTTAAAGTTAAGATTGTTGCAGAGAGATTAAATCTTAAGGTTTTAGGAATCGTAATTAATAAAGTAAGTAATCTTTCTGGAGAAATTTCAGAAAAAGAAATAATGAAAATGCTAGAACTCCCTTGTTATGGTAGAATTCCATATGCAGAGGATATTAGAGAATCATTCTTACTTAAGAAAATCAAACCTTTATTAATTCATTCTCCAAACGGACCATCTGCAAATTCATTTAGAGCAATAGCAAAAAAAATAACTGGAAAAGAAGGAGAAACTACAAAGAAATCAAGTGGAGGCATATTCGCTTTCTTAAAAAGATTATTTTCAAGAAAAAAGTAAAAAAGAAAAGTATTTAAATGAGAGCAACACAATATTATAGAGTTTATTTATTTTTTTAAAAAAGGTGATTTTATGACAGACATTAACTCAAAAATAACAAGGCCATTTGATATGCTAAATAATGCAATCAATAAGCAAGTTTTAATACTTCTTAAAGACAATGTTCAAGTAAGAGGTAAACTTAAAGCATTCGATGTTCATATGAATATAGTTCTTGAAGACGCAGAAGAACTTAAAGATGGCAAATCTAAAACAAAATATGTTGAAACTCTAGTAAGAGGAGACAATTTAGTTTGGGTTTCAATTTAAGTTAAATATGTAAAGATTATGTGTGAATATGTATCAAATATTACTTACTGTATATACAGGAGAATCTCTAATTAATGATACTCTCCAAAAAAGTCTAATTGATACAATTCCACAAAATACTTGGATCTATTTAATAGTTGGTTTTATATTTATTTTTCTACTTTATGTATTATTTACTTTTATACTTCCTTCTTCGAAAAAAGATCCAGAAAAATTATTTAAGGAATATCAAGATGTTAGAAAAAGCATTGAAGATATAGATGAATTATATAATAATAAAAAATTATCTTATGATGAATATGTTTCCTTACAATGGGAATCTGCAAAAGAATATGAACGTTTAATACTTATATTATCTAAGTTTCCAGCATATAAACAAAAATTAAAAAGTTATAATTTAGTTTCTACTTCTTATAAAGAAATAATTGATGCAACTATAGATGAAAAAAAATTAACTGCTGAGGAAAAAGATAAACAAAATAAAGTTAATTATTTATATAATTTATTATTACCTAGAGCAAGGTATTTTTCAGAGGATGAAATTAAACTCGCAATTAGAGATGAAGGATTTAGTAGAGATATTATTATTGCAGTTATCCAAAAAATAAAAGAATCTGGAGTTGTATTTGGTTCTGAAGTTGAACTTAAATCAAATAGAATTGCTGATTTTGTAAATACCTTGTTTGCATCTAAAATCCAAAACATTGATATTGATCACGAAATAATTGCATCTAATAAAAAGAATATGGATGAGTATTGGAAGAATCTTTCAAAGAAGCAAGCTACAATTAAGAATGAGAAATATGTGGTAATTGATGTACGTGAAGCTGTTCAATCAAAAGAGGATAAACCAGTAGCAGCACCAGTAAGTAATCCTGTGGTTACTTTATCAAAAGACGAAACTAAAAATACAATGACTATTAGAAAGAAGGGTGGAATTGTAGAAGCATTTAAAGTACTATTTTCAAAAAAGAAACGAAAGACCCACTCAGTTTCTGAAATAAATGATATATTTAAAGATATTGAAAAATCTTTGAAAGATAAAAATTGATTTTTCAAGTATTGAAAGAGAAAATATTATTCTTTCTCTTTAATCTTTTGAATTAATTAATAGTATTATTCCAACAACAATAACTATTAATCCCAAATACATATTTACTTTTGATAATATTCCTGGTAAATCAGGAATGTAAAGTCCTATACCAATTCCTATTAAAATTCCACTTGCAAGTTGTTTTCCCATATCAATAGCACCCTTTAAGTATATTATTAATCGTATATATATATATCAATTATGTTTATATTTATTATTGTTTTATAATAGTATATAAATAGATGGAATTTATAAGATATTAGAGGAAATTAAGATGAAACACATTATTTTTGGATTTTATGATGTTTTAACAAAAGGTCACACATATAAGGATATGCAAATAGAATACCTTAGTGATCTTAAAACTTTTTGTAAAGAAAACAATATTAATATGTATTTGGTTACTGGGCTTAGAAAGGAAATTGCGATGCCAATAATTAAAGAAAATAACTTATTAAATTATTTTGAAGAAAATAATATTGCATACATAGATGATTCTTACCTAAATTGCTTATCTCCTGAAGATAAGGAACTTAAGGAAAAAAAATTTAAAGAAAATCCTAATGCAGAAGATGATTATCATAAGGTTCATTTTTTAAAAGAAAATAAATTAGATATAGATGATTCATTAGTTGTTGGTCATGATATTTGGACTGATGCATTCTATATTAGAAGATATACAAAAGCAAATGTAATACTTGTAAAGGAAACTTTATCAAATAATCATAAACCATTTATTGAGGAAATTAAAAAATTACATGTAATTACTCCAGAGTATGAATTATTTAAAAAATATTTAGTTGAAAAACCAGAATTCGATTATTCATATCTTAATTCATATGCAACAAAAGCTTTACAAAGAAGTTTAATTGGAGCTATTGATTTTGGGAAACTCGACATGGCTTCAATCATTAAGAAAAAACAAGAACAGGAAATACAAAAAAAATTAAAAGAAGCTAAAGAAGATGACTTGAATGATGAAGAACAAAAATAAACCAAATGTAAAAATTCCAGAATTTGGAGAAATTAAACAAGTTAAAGCAATAAGGGTTCTTGATTCTCGTGGTATTCCTACAATCAAGACTTTTGTGTTCTCTGGCACAGCTGTTGCTTCTGCAATTGTTCCATCAGGAACAAGTACAGGTTCAAGAGAAGCAATCGAGCTTAGGGATAAAGATAAAATGTATTTCGGTCTTGATGTTAAACATGCAATTGCAAACGTTAATACAAAAATTAACAAAGCACTTAAAGGAATGTTCATTTTTGATCAAAAAGCAATAGATAATAAATTAATTGAACTTGATGGAACAGATAATAAATCAAATCTTGGAGCAAATGCAATTCTTTCAACAAGTCTTGCAGTTGCACGTCTTGCATCTCAAGAGCTTAATATCCCTCTTTACAAATATATTGGAAGATTAAATAAAAATAATAAGTACGTTATGCCTACCCCAATTTTAAATATTATTAATGGTGGAGCACATGCAGGCAATTCTTTACCTTTCCAAGAATTTCAAATTATTCCTCATTTTGATACAATTGAAAAAAATATTCAAGCATCAAGTGAAATATATCATAAACTTAAAGAAAGGATTTCAGAAAAATATGGAAGTAATGCAACAAATGTTGGACTTGAAGGTGGATTTGCACCAAATATATCTGACCCGCATCTTGCAATCGCATTAATTTTCGATGCCGTAAATAAAAGTGGTTATTCAAAAAACGTAACTATTGGTCTTGATTGTGCAGCAAATACAATTTATAATCAGAAAAAGAAAATCTATTCAATCAACAATAAAGAATATGATAAAGATTTATTAATTAATTATTATTTAGGACTTGTTAAAGAGTTTAATATTACGTCTATTGAAGATCCATTCTCAGAAATTGATAAAGAAGCTTGGGTTGATTTTTATTATCTTGAAAGGAAAAAAATTAATATTATAGGAGATGATCTTCTAGTAACTAATCCTAAGATTATAAAAGAAGCAATTGCAAAGAACTACTGTAATTCTCTTCTCCTAAAACCAAATCAGATTGGAACATTATCAGAATCTATAGATGCATTTAATTTAGCAAAGAAAGCTGGATGGAAAGTAGTTGTATCACATCGTTCAGGAGAAACAGAAGATACTTTCATCTCTGATCTTGCAATTGGTTTAGGTGCAGACTTTGTAAAGTTTGGAGCTCCTGCTAGGGGAGAAAGAACTTGTAAGTATAATAGGCTAATTGAAATAGAGCAATTAAATATATAAAATTAGAAAATAAAAAAAAGAAAAAAATAATAAATCTTTATAAAATAAAGATTTACTTCTTCTTCATCATTGGAAGTCCAGTTCTTTCATTCTCAATAGTCTTGTATCCTGCTGGTAAATCTATTGAACCCTTAGGATCGCCTGAGAAAAAGAATAAATGTCCTTTACTATGTAAGTAGTATGTCTTCTTACTCTTTTTACTAATTTGTGAATAACCCATTTTCTATCACCCTTCTTTTTTAATTCATTAATCTTAATGTAATTAAATATTAAAGTATTCCCAAATAGTTTATAAACATTTGTTTTCTTTTAGGATTTTTCCATCACCACTAACTTATTAACTTTAAGAGATAACGATACCTTTAAATATACATTTATTTATAAATATATTTATTTATAATAAGTGTAGTAAAGATATATATTAATTAAAACTAAATGGTGACTGAAAATGGCAGGCGAAGAAGAATCTTTCGATGCTGAAGAATTTTCTGAGAAGAGAAAGTCTTCAAGCAATTTAAAACTTAAACTTGAAACAATAATCCCTATAATTGTTATAATAGGTGTTATATTGTTAATTGTTTTTAAAACAAATGTTCTATCAGGAGGAATTCCACTATTTGAAGGTAAGGGGGCAGCAGTACTTGTTATAGGTTCTCCTTCACCAGAATTTACTAGAGTTCTAAATGATGCTGAAAATAAGGATGTTATTAGAAGCTTAAGAACAGTTACTATAGATTCAATACAACATAATCCAAAAGATATGATAAAGGATTATGATATAATTATCTTAGATCAAAGTTTATCTTCTGACAAATCAATTACAAGAACTGTTGGTGAAGCAATTAAATCTTATGTTCAATCAGGTGGTAAATTCATACTTGTATTAAACTCAGGTATTGAAAGACCAGGAGATGCATCAGTTATTGGTTGGACAGCAACATTTGGAGATATCATACCTGTTAAATGTGATCCTACACTTTATAGTGTTCCAAGCTGTAAGAACCAATTAAACATGAATGGAATAATCTATGCTACAAAGTCTGACAGTAAGAATGCAGGTTATAAGATAATGTATGGAATAGATAGAGTTCCAGCTCTTGAAGCAGCAGGATTAATACAAACTGTAACATTCGATGTTAGTCCAACAGGAACAGAAATTGCTTACTTGCAAGATGCAAGAAGTGGTAAGGTTGTGCCAGCTATTGTTGAGCAACCATTATTACTTGGAAAGGTAATTTATTTTAATTACAATCCAGGTTTATCAGAAGCAATATTTGTTAATACAATTAAATACCTTAAGTAAATGATTTAATTCATTTACTTACATTTCTTTTATTTTTTATGGAGTGACTAACATATGCCAATTAGAAAAAAACTTCTTACTAAAGCAAATGAAAGATTTAATAAAAAAATTGATAAGAATGATGATGCAGTAAATCATTTACATCATGCTAATTGGGAGTCTGAATATTTGGATCTTCAAAGAAAAAGAACTAAATTATTTGGAAAACAAGATGAGCTTGTAAGATTGATTAATACAATCCCAAAAAAGGATCTTCAAAAAATAATTAAAGATGTTAAAGACGCAAAGAAGAAAAAACTATAATTAGATGTAAAATGCGAAAACTATTTCTTAAACGAAAATTAATTAAAGAATTGGATAATAAACTAGCTAAAGATTCAGTTAAAAACAATCTCGAGCTTCAAAAAGCTAAAATAATTGGAGATAAAAGAAAATTTGATATTGAATTTAATAAGCGTAAACAATTGTATAATGATTGGCATAAAATGAGAACTGAAATCAAAGATAGCAATCAAGTAGATTTAAGTTCAAAGAAAGAAAATTTAAGTAAAAACCCATTATTAATCTTAAGAATTAAAGGAAAAAATATTTTAAGTAATAAAACTATAGATGCAATTGCAAATAAGAGAAAAAAAATAATTTCTGATTTTGAAAGTAATAAAAATTTGAAATTAGATTTTATGAATAAAGTTTCTGATAAAATAACAGAATACAAATTAGAAATCAATAAGATGAAAAAGGAAAACTCATCTCAAAATAAAATAGATTCATTACAAAAAAGAATTGAAGCAAACAAAGAATTAATTAAAGGTAATCAAGAAGATATAACAAAATTAAGAACAGAATATTTAAAGAAACTAGATAATTTTGATAATAAAATAAATGAGATATTAAGAAGATTAAAAGAATATAATTTTAAAAAAGGAATTTATAAAAGATAAGTTGAAAAATATGCCTACAATAAGACCAAAGATTAAAAATCCAATTTTCATTAAAAGAAAAAATGGAATTAATAAGCTTTCAAAGAAAACATTAGCTAAACTTGATGTTAAAGAAGAAAAAAATATTAATGAAATAAAATCTCGTTATAATAAGTTATTAGAAAGTAATGTAAATAAAATTCATTTCAATAAACTGCTTAAAGCAATAGAGACATTGAAGATAAAAACTTTAAAAAATGCTGCATTAGGTCTTGAAAATAAAAAGTATGTTAATATTAAATTACTCGAACTTGAAACGAAAGTAAGTGAAATTAATAAAGAAATAAATAGTTTACAATTCAAAAACGCAGAAATCTCTTTAAAAAAACTAGAAGAGTTTGGTTCTGTTTATATAAAATATTATGAAATGTTTAGAAGACTACAAGAATATAATTTCAGAAAAGGAATTTATAAACGTAAATAAATGGAGATGAAATACAAATGCCTACAAGACCAGCAGTTAAAAAGCCAATATTTATTTTAAGATCAAAGAATAAAAATAAATTATCCACAAAGACATTAACTAATATTGATGAACGTTTATTATTTCGTGAAGAAGCTATTGGTAATAAAAAAAGAGCTTTAGAAGAAAAATTAAATAAAGAATTGAATATCAATTCAAATAAAATTACTGCACATCTTGATGAAGTCACATACCAAAAACATAAAATAGATGTTAGTTTAAATAATCTTCTTGATACAGGATTAAAAGATTTAGATAGTAATAAAAATCCAAAAGAAATACTTGATTTATTTGAAAGAATTAAAAAACAAAGAGAAATATCTAATAAATATCAAAAGATATTAGATGAAATTAGTTCAAAATTAAAGAGTGAAAAAGAGCAATTTAGTAAGAATAGTAAAAAAATTAATGATAATTCAATAAAGGAAAGAGAAAACTTAAAAAAGAAATTTGTATTATTAGAAAAACGTTTAGAATCTTATAATTTTAGAAAAGGAATTTACAAGCGTAAATGAAAAGGAGATGGAATACACATGCCTACAAGACCACCAGTTAAAAAACCATTATTTATTACAAGAATTAAAGGAAAAAACAAGTTATCAAAAAAAACTTTAGATAAATTAGATACAAATAAATTGAATGAAATAAAAAAATTTCAAGATAGCGGTAAATTAGATAAATTAAATAATTTAAAAAACCAGGCGTTTATATCTGGACTACACACTGAATTTACAGGGTCTGCATCTTTGGGACTTGCTAGAGAATTCCATAAAATAAAAAAAGAATGGATTGCAGAAAAAGATCTAAATAAAAAAGCAAAGTTGTTAACAAGCTTAAAAAACGTTGTAAATCAAATGGAAAAAATAAATTCAAAGTATTTTTTAGCAAATGAAAACTTTGATGAAATTCGTAAAAAAAGGGATACTCTTGAGAAGGAAAGAGATTTAATTGAAAGTGATGCTGTAAAAAAACACAGAAGATTACAAGCATATAATTTTAGAAAAGGAATTTACAAAAAGAAATAAATTCAGAAATTATTAAGAAATGATTATAATCTAGTATCTTTATAAACATTTCTTAACCTATATTATTTATATTTTAAATATAAATTCAACCGCTAATAACTGCTTTTATGCAGGAGGTGCTAGATTTTGGACAAAAAAGTTATTGAAGGTGCATTGAATACACTCTATTCAGGCGCAAAAGAAAGAAAGTTTGATGAATCAATTGAACTAATTATTACTTTCAAAAATTTGAATATTAAAAACAAAGAACATAGAGTAGATTATTTTGTTAATATGCCACATCCATATTTACAAAGTGTTAAGTCTCTTGTTTTTGTTAAAGATAAACATTTAGCTGAAGGTCTAAAAGGTATAGTTGATAAAATCATATTGGATGAAGATATCCAAAAAATTTCTAAAAAAGAAGTTAAAAAAATGTCAGCAGATTACGATGTCTTTTTAGCAGAAGGACCTGTTATGCTAACAATTGGTAAATATCTAGGACAAGTTTTGAGTCCAAGAGGGAAGATGCCAATTATTGCTCCTGGAAATCCACTAGCAATTAAAAACATAATTGATCAAGCTACTTCAAGGATTAAAGTATCAAACACTAAAAACAAATCATCTGTTGCTCTTCAACTTAAGGTTGGAAGAAAGAGTATGGCAAAACCAGATGTTGCTGAAAATGTTATGGCAATCTATAATTCAATTATTGAAAAGCTACCAGCAGGAAAACACAATGTTAGAGCACTCTATGTTAAAACAACTATGAGTAAGCCAGAGAAAGTAGGTGGTGGCGAATGACTAGACATTTAAAAGAATGGAGACATTCTCAGTTTGATGTAATTGATAAGCTTATTAAGGAATACAAGGTTATTGGAATAGGTTCAGTTTCTTCTTATCCTGCAGCTTTACTTCATAAACTAAAAAAGAACTTAACTGATGTAACTCTTAAAGTTACAAATAAGAATGTTCTTAAAAAGGTTCTTGAAGCACAAAAGCAAACAGATTTGATTAAGGAATTACCTGCTCAACCAATCTTAATATTATCAAACAAGAATGCATTTGAAATTTATTCTTCAATCAAGAAGAACAAATCAAAATCAAAAGCAAAGGTTGGAATGATTTCACCAATTGATATAATCATTCAAGAATGTGATACAGGACTTCCACCAGGACCAGCTTTATCTGATCTTAAAAAGGTTGGTTTAAAGGCACAGGTTAAAGGTCCAACAATACACATTGTGGAAGACGCTGTTGTTACAAAAAAAGGTGCTATTGTTACTTCTGATGTTGTTTCAACATTATCAAAGCTTGGAATTAAGCCTATTGAATTAATGCTTGATGTTGTATGCATTAAAGAAGATGGATTAATTTACAAGAAAGATGTATTATCTGTTGATCTTGATGAAATAAATTCACAAATAATGATAGGAATAAGATCTGCAATTGCTATTGGTGTTGAAATGGGTTATGCTACAAGCTTAACTATTGAGCCAATGATAATGATGGCAGAGCTTAAAGCAAAAGCACTTGAAAGTGCTATTGCTTCTAAAAACCCCACAGAGGGACAATAAATTAAAATTAAGAAATGAAAGGTGAAAATATGGATTATATATACGCTGCATTATTACTTCATAACGCAAAGAAGGAAATAAACGAAGAACATATGAAGAAAGTTTTATCTTCATGTGGAGTAACTGCTGATGAGGCTAAATTAAAAGGTCTTATAGCAACTTTAAAAGAAATAAACATTGATGATGCAATAGCAAAGGCAAGTATGCCAGTAGCTGCTGCAGCACCTGCTGAACACAAGGCAGAGAAGAAGAAAGAAGAAGTTCCAGAAGTTACAGAAGAATCTGCTGCTGAAGGACTTGGTGCTCTTTTCGGTTAAAGTTAGAAATAACTTTAATTTTAAAAGAAACACAAAAGGAATAGAGATATCTCTATTCTCTTTTTTCTATTTTTAGTTATATTTTTAAGATTAGTAACCTATTTAAACTTAATTATCTTCTATTTTCTTATATTTAATATTAAATATATTTATGGAGATAGATTATAATGTTTAAAAATAAAAAATCAGTTTCTGCATTAATTGCAACTATCCTTTTAATAGTTGTAGCAGTAGCTCTAATTGCAATCATCTTAACCTGGGGTAAATCATTTACAAATACAAACCTTAGTACTGCAAACAATCTTTTAAACGCACCACCAAGTGATGCTCAATATTATTTATCAATTGCAAATGGAATAAATGGTAGATTTCTAGTAACATACAATCCACCAAGCAGCTATCAAAATCAAAACATAAGCATAACAAGATTTAGATTACTTGAAAGTACAAACATTATTGATCTAGCAACCCCAGTAGACATCAATGCTGGAGACACCCAAGCACTAGATCTAGGAATAATTACAACTCCATTTGATTTAGTATTATATTTAGAAGATGATACAATCATAACAAAACAAGGTATAAAAAACACAAATAGAGCCCCTAGTTCAGGAACTTGCCCAACAGGATATGTACCAGTTCCAGGAAATTATGCTTATGGAACTGTAGAAAGTTCAAGCGGTGGATTTTGCGTAGCAAAATACGAAATGAAGATAGATGAAACAGGAGATGGAATTGGAGATGTAAACACATCTTGTCAAAATAGCACTTATGCAACCTGGAACAATGGAGCAGCAACCTGTGGATATGATGCAGGAACAAGAGAACTTGTTTCAAGTGCAGCAGGTTATCCACTTGCAACTATCTCGCAAACCACATCCGCAACAGCTTGCTCAAGTCTTGGAAGTAATTATCACTTAATAACAAACAATGAAAGAATGACAATTGCAAGAAATATAGAGCAAGTTACAAGTAATTGGTCAGGAGGAGAAGTTGGAAGCGGATATATTTACTCAGGACATAATGATGGTACTCCAAATGCAGCACTTGCAGGAGACACAAACAATAGCAATGGTTATTATTTAACAGGTCAATCATCAGGCAACCAAAGAAGAACATTAACCTTAACAAACGGAGAAGTAATTTGGGATTTAGCTGGAAATGTTTGGGAATGGACAACCTACACAATAAATGCACAAGATGAACCAAATGATGGTACCTTACCATCAGCAACAGGAGAATGGATAGAATACTCAGCAATAACAGATTTAGGAACAATGAAATACAATGATTTATTTTTATTAACAAGTAATGATTACAATGCAGATAATGGAATCGGAAGGGTTTATTCAGATGCGGGAGACACAGGTGCTCGTGCCCTGTTTTTCGGCGGTAGCTGGACCAATGGGCC
>Ga0247841_10008883_pt1 | contig 14265 bp, 8 predicted proteins | sample LaCruzMarch2015__2_FD_192410 | JGI IMG/M metagenome (GOLD analysis project Ga0247841, IMG submission 192410) | Freshwater microbial communities from meromictic Lake La Cruz, Castile-La Mancha, Spain - LaCruzMarch2015_18m | ecosystem: Environmental > Aquatic > Freshwater > Lake | place: Spain...
TATTCCGTACCCTCTTTTTCCTGTGCATCTATTCTAATCCGTAAGTCTCTTTAATTATCTTTTTCTGTGACTCCATAAACACTTTATATGAGCCGGGAGCAGAGCTCGGGCTTTCTTTACGCGAAATAAACCTCAAATTCTTTTTCCCTGTTATTTCTTCTTTTAAACGCATTGCCATGAATGTCAGCGCACCCATATTCGCCGGCTCTTCCTGCGCCCATATCACTTCCTGAGAATTTTTATAAGTTTTAATAATTGACGCAAGTAAATCAGCCGGGAATGGATAATACTGCTCTAATCTCACTATGGCAAAATCATCAGCATTGTTTTCTGTCTTATGTTTTAGAATATCGTAATAAACTTTACCGCTCGTCAGTATTACAGTTTTTACTTTGTCTTTTTCCGTGCCTGCGTCATCAATAACTTCAGCAAATCTACCGTTAATAAATTCATCAACCGGCGATTTAACTTCCGCATGTCTGAGTAAACTCTTGGGAGTTAAAACAACGAGGGGCTTTCTCGCGCTCATTTTTGCCTGTCGTCTGAGTAAATGAAAATACTGCGCCGGTGTCGTAGGGTTGGAAATAATGATATTGTTATCCGCGCATAAGGTCAGAAATCTTTCCAGTCTCGCGCTCGAGTGCTCCGACCCCTGCCCTTCCTGTCCATGAGGAAGCAGCATAACGAGATTATTCGGTGACTGCCATTTTGATTTTGAACTAACGATGAAATTATCTATTATAACCTGCGCCGCATTCGCGAAATCACCGAACTGCGCTTCCCATAATACCAATGAAATCGGGTCTGCCGTACTGTATCCGTATTCAAACCCCAGAACAGCCGCTTCAGAAAGCAAACTGTCAAGCGGCTCAATTTTTGCCTGTCCCTCTTTCATATTATTGTGAGGTATTATTTCAATTCCTGTATTCACATCCGTGAGCACTATATGTCTGTGGGAGAAAGTACCTCTTGATATATCCTGACCGCTTAACCTCACCGGTATATTCTCCAGCAGGAGCGAAGCGAAAGCTATCGCCTCTCCCAGCGACCAGTCTGCGTAAGAATTTCCTGATATGAATTCTTTTCTGCTGTCAATGAATTTCTGCAGTTTCGGATGGAGAGAGAAATCCGCCGGTAAATCTGTAATCCCGTTAATAATAGTTTTTATTGTATCAGAAGTGATATTCGTAGTCCCGTCATTTTTGAAACCTGTGATTAAATCTTTACTGACTGCGAGCGGAATATCTCTGAACGGTTTCACTTTACCGTCGCGTCCGCCGTGAACCTCCGTGTAATTCGTCTCCATCTTACTGATAACTTTCTTTTCCATTTCTCTGACATCGGCTTCGGTAATCACTTTTTCACTTACCAGTTTTTTCTCATATATCTCACGCACTGAAGGATGATTCCTTATCAGTTTATACAATACGGGCTGTGTAAACGCGGGCTCATCAGTTTCGTTATGCCCGAGCCTCCTGTACGAAAATACATCAATCACAACATCACCCTTGAATTTCATTCTGTATTCATAAGCAAGTTTCATTACCCACAGACATGCTTCCGGGTCGTCACCGTTTACATGGAATATCGGCGATTGCACCATCTTCGCCACATCCGTTGCGTAAACCGATGACCTCGCGTCAGCCGGCATCGTCGTGAATCCTATCTGATTATTGACAATAATATGAATCGTTCCTCCGGTACTGTAACCCTGCAATTGCGACAGATTAAGCGTCTCCGCCACAATTCCCTCTCCCGCAAATGCAGCATCTCCGTGAATCAGTACGGGTATTATTTTCGATTTATCTGCATCATTATTATTTATCTGTTTTGCTCTGACAATTCCCTCGACAACGGGATTAACATATTCAAGATGAGAAGGATTTGAGGCAACGGACACTTTTATCTCACCGCCCTCAGTGGTCTTGTATATTCCCGAAGCCCCGAGGTGATACTTTACGTCGCCCGAACCCTGAGCCGAATCAAGGTCAACAATATCCTCAAACTCCGAAAATATTGAAGCAAGCGGTTTGCCGATTATATTGGCAAGCACATTCAGTCTTCCCCTGTGCGCCATACCGAGCATTATTTCTTTTACTCCGTCTTCAGCTGCGTCATTCAAAAGAAAATCTAAAATCGGGATTAGTGTCTCCGAACCCTCAAGTGAGAATCTCTTATGTCCGAGATATTTCTTGTCAATAAATTTTTCAAAGCTTTCCGCTTCAATAAGTTTGTAAAGCGTATTCTTCCTGAAATGCGAGTTCCACTCGGGCTTATTCCTCACTGCTTCCATATTATTCTGAAGCCAGAGTTTTTCCTCCGGATCCTGTATATGCCTGTATTCAACTCCGATATTACTGCAATATGTTTCCTGAAGCATGTCGAGTATATCCCTCAGTTTTGCCATCTTCAGCCCGCCGAGCCCGTCGCAGAAAAACCTCCTGTCATAATCCCATACGGTAAATCCGTAATGAACGGGGTCAAGTTCGGGATGATATTGAATCTTCGGATGCAACGGGTCGAGGTTTGCGAGTAAATGACCTCGTACGCGGAACATATTTATAAGCTGAATTACTTTTGTGTGTTTTTCAATTTCCTTTATGTTCAGAGACGGGTTAAAATCATCGGAATTATTATCCTGTCCCCATAGAACGGGCTTTATAAGAATCCCAAGGTCATTAAACATATCTTCGTAAAAATTAAACTGACCGTTTAAAAGTTCGTGCATTTTTTTCAGGAATAATCCCGATTCCGCGCCCTGAATTATTCTGTGGTCATACGTGCTCGTAATATTCATAACCTTGCTCATACCCAGCGCGGAAATAATCTCGATGTTCGATGCCTGAAATCCAGGGGGATAATCTATATTTCCTGCAGCGATAATAGCACCCTGCCCGATCATCAATCTCGGATTGGATGAATTTGTCCCTATTGTGCCCGGATTCGTTAATGAAATAGTCGTTCCCTGAAAATCGGAAACTTCAATCTTATTCGCCCTTGCTCTTGAAATGATGTCGTTATATGCGTTGAAAAACTGACGGAATGTCATACCGTTGGCTTTCTTTATATTCGGTACTATCAGCGACCTCGAGCCGTCTTTTTTAATTAAATCTATTGCCAGCCCTATGTTCACTTCGGTTTTTTTTATAACCATCGGCTCGGAGTCTATAATCGTGTAAGCGTGGTTCATTACGGGCACAGTTTCAAGCGACCTGACGATTGCCCAGCCGATTATATGCGTAAACGAAATCTTTTCCTTCGTGGTTTTTTTGAAATGCTGATTAATTATTCTTCTGTTTTCTTCAAGCACTTTCACCTGTATTGTTCTGAGTGAAGTTGCAACGGGTATAGTAAGACTGCTGTCCATATTCTCAATAATTCTCGCTCCCGCACCGCGAATAGGTACTGCATCTTCATTCTTTCCGGGTACCGGCATATTTAATTCAGCGGTTTTCTTTACTTCAGTTTTGATTTCCGTTTTTTCCGAATCGTGGAAAACATTAATTTCCAGTGAACTGAAAAATTCTTTCCAGTATTCGCTCACAGAGTCGGGCGCTTTTTGATATGCATTCAGCATCTCAAGTACATACCATTTATTAACGCCGAATTCCGAAATCTTTTCTTTCTGTTTAAAATTTAAATCCTCTAAATTCATTTTGTCGTATAACTTAAATAAGTTTAATATATTTTCTTCCGTTGTTAGTTCTTATCTTTTAATCTGCGGCTATAGCTCTTATCTTTTAATCTGTGGCTATAGTTCTTATCTTTTAATCTGCGGCTATAGTTCTTATCTTTTAATCTGTGGCTATAGTTCTTATCTTTTAATCTGTGGCTATAGCTCTTATCTTTAAATTCGCAATAATTTGTGTAAATTCGTGTCTAACATTCTTAATATCGCTACTTAATTTATCTTACATAATAAACAAATAATTATCATAAAAATTCTATAATTTTTGATTTTTAATTTGTTTGATTAATATATAAATTCAATGAATTCATTTAAAACCAAATACACTTATATGAAAACATTATTTAAAAAAATCATTTTACTCGGAAGACCCGCCTCGGGAAAATCGGAAGTTATAAATTACCTTAAATTGACCCCTGATGAATCGCGTAAAACAAGGTTTCGCATGGGCAAACTTGTTGAAATTGACGATTTTCCTATGCTTTGGACCTGGTTTGAGGAAGACGATATACTTGAAAAGAAATTCGGAAAACCGCGCCTTCATTCCACTCCCGATGCTTATTTCAAAGAGGAATATCTCTGGCATCTGCTGATAGAAAGAATTTCGCTTGAATACAGGAAGAGCATGCGCGACCTCGGCGCAAAAGCGGAAAATATAACTCATCTTATAGAGTTTTCACGCGGCACAGAGCACGGCGGCTATAAAGAGGCATTCAGGCACTTATCGGAGGAACTGCTGAAGGATTCCGCAATACTATATGTAAACGTACCGTTTGAAGAATCACTTCGTAAAAACCGTAAAAGATTCAACCCTGAGAAGCCCGACAGCATTCTGGAGCACGGACTTCCCGATTCTAAACTTGAGAGAATGTACAAGGAGGTGGATTTTCACGAAGTAATTGCCGGTACGGCAGATTTTCTCGAAATCAACGGAGTTAAGGTTCCTTATGTAATATTCGAAAATATGCCTTCAAAGACGGATGACCCTGCTTTGCTTGGTCCCGCTCTCGATGAAGTAGTAAATAAACTCTGGGAGTTATATAACCGGTAATATTTTATTTATAAATTAAAAGGGCTGTCCGGTTTCGGCACAGCCCTTTTTAAATAAATGTACTTGAATTATTATTTCTGCTCTTCAGCCCTTTTCTTTTCGTATTCTGCTACTATTCGCGTTTCAACTTCCTTCGGTACTTCTTCGTAATGCGAGAATTTCCTCGTGTAGCTTCCCCTGCCCTGTGTGAAGGAACGGAGTTTCGAAGAGTATCCGTTCATTTCCGACAGCGGAATCGTGCATTTAATAACTTGTAATCTGCCTTCGGCTTCCATACCGAGTATTTTGCCTCTTCTGGAAGATACGTCTCCTGATACGGCACCCATGAACTCTTCCGGGAAGAAAATTTCAACAGTATATATCGGCTCAAGAAGTACGGGATTTGCTTCTTTGAATCCTTTTCTGAATGCCTGTGCGGCAGCGAGCTTGAATGAGAGTTCGTCAGAGTCAACGTTGTGATATGAACCGAAATGCAATGTGACTTTTACATCAATTACTTTCGAACCTATCAGGACACCGGTTGACAGCACATCAATCACGCCTTTTTCAACCGCAGGAATGAACCTTCCCGGTACTACACCGCCTACAATTGCATTAACGAATTCAAATCCCTGCCCGCGTTTCTGCGGTTCAATCTTTAGTATTACGTGCCCGTATTGACCCCTTCCGCCCGTTTGCTTCTTGTGCTTGAATTCCGAGTTTTCTACTCTTGATTTTATTGTTTCTCTGTATGGTATCTTCGGCTCTGCAAGGTCAACTTCTATGCCGTATTTGGCTTTCATACGGTTTATGATAGTATTTATATGAATTTCACCCTGACCGTGAATAAGTGTCTGTGCAATGTCCGGGTCGTAATTCGTTATGAAGGTCGGGTCTTCTTCGTGGAATGAGTGCAAACCTGTGCTTAATTTATCCTCTTCGCCTTTTCTCTTAGGTGTAATTGCCATTGTCATATTAGGTCCGGGGAAATTAATCGGCTCAAGCACGACGGGGAAATTCTTCGAGCATAATGTGTTGTTTGTGTGTGTGTCTTTCAGTTTTACCACACCCGCGAAATCACCCAGTATTACTTCGGAAATTTCTTTACGGTCTTTGCCTGTCATTGAATATGACTGCGCTAACCGCTCAGTTTTTCCCGTGGCTTCGTTTATCAGGTCAGTTCCGGCAGTAATTTTTCCGGAATATACCCTGAAGAATGAAAGCTCGCCTATGTTTTTCTCTGATATAGTCTTGAACATGAATATTACAGGCTCTCCGTTTACGTCGGGCTTAACTTCTATTACTTCATCTCCGTTTGGTCTGTGTCCTTTTTCGGCAGGCTTGTCAACCGGTGATTCGGAATAATCTGATATAAAATCAAGAAAAGGTTTTATACCAACACCGGTAATCGCCGACGAACAAAATACCGGAAAGAGTTTTCGTTCTCTTAATCCGAGCCGCAATCCGTCCGCGATTTCTTCATCAGTCAGATTCTCGCCTTCTTCAAGAAATCTCTCTAAATATGTTTCGTCTTCTTCGGCTATAGCTTCTATAAGTTTCTTGCGGTATTCGTTAGCTTTGTCCTGCAAATCGGCCGGAATATTTTCTATTATGTAATCACCTTTACCGTCAGTACTGAATATCAGCATTTTCATTTTTACAACGTCAATTACCTCGTTAAATCCGAGTCCGTGATTTACGGGAAACTGTACAACAGCAACTTCAGAGCCGAAACTTTCACGTATAGAGGCTACGGTTTCTTCAAATGCCGCGTTTTCTGTATCAAGTTTATTTACAACAAAAATAATATTATTTTTATATTTTTTTGTGTACTTAAAACACGCTTCCGTTCCTACTTCGACGCCCTTGAATGCGTCAACAACGACTATAGATGTATCAGTAACCCGAAGCGCTGAGTTTACTTCGCCTATAAAATCCATGAAGCCCGGCGTGTCAATAATGTTCATCTTTATCTTCTCACCACTGGAATTTTTCCAGAAACAGTTCATCAGCGCGGCATTTATCGAGCGCTGCTGTTCAATCTCGTCTTTGTGATAATCACTGACTGTATTTCCCTCTTCGATTTTACCGAACCTGTTTGTTACGCCCGTAGCGTGCATAATGCCTTCAGCAAGTATTGTCTTACCGCATCCGCCGTGTCCTATTATAGATATGTTTCTGATTTGTTCTGATTTATAATCAGGCATAAGTGTTTTCTCCTCGATTGCTTAATTAATTTGTCGTTAAATAATGCGTTTAACAAATAAAATAATAATATTTATGCTGATTTAAAAGACACTTTTATGTCAAATACCGTATTTTTATTGAATACAAATAACTATTTTGATTCTTATATAATTAAATTATGATGAGACTTGTGTTCAGAATTATTCTTATTATCGTCATCACTGTATTCTGCACCGAATCTGCAAACGCTCAATATCTGAACTTTGCAAAAAGCGACAGCCTGTATAAAGAACTTGAGAGGACTGACGGAAAAGAAAGAGTAAATGTACTTATAGCTTTAGCCGATGAACTCGGAACATCTTCCCTGACAGATGCTATTCAAATATCCCGTTCTGCTATTGATATTTCCGGTAAACTGGGATTTACAGAAGAATTGATAAAAGCATATATATCAAACGCGGCTGTTCATTACGCATACGGTGATATCACGATAGCTTTCGGGATGCTGGATTCTGCGATTATTCTTTCGAAATCAGCAAATAATTACCTGTTAACCGGAAACGCGTATTTACATAAATCCGAAATTGAGAGACAACTGGAACAATATGCCGATGCGTATTTTAGTTCCGATTCCGCGGCAAAATATTATGCGAAAGTTGACTATTTGAAAGGTATTCTCGATGTTTATGTATTCCGGGGGAGAATGTTCATGATGAACAATCAATACGATGAAGCGCTTCAATATTTTTCTGAAGCTGAGACAAAAGCGAAAGAAGGTGAATTTCCTGAATTTTCGGCAACACTACTGCATTGCATCGGATTCTGTTATTATAAAAAGGGTGATTATAGCACCGCTCTTTTGCTATTCGATAAAAGTTTGGAAGAAAATACGAAGTCAGGAGATTTTGAGACAGTCATCAGTACTTACAATTTCCTCGGCGAATTCAATACAATTGTAAAAGGTGATTACAAGAAATCACTTGAAAACTATTTTGACGGCATAAAAGTATCAAAGAACCGGGGATTAAACGGATATCTCAGTACTTTTTATACAAAGGTCTCCCATTCTTATATGGTGATGGGAGATTTTAATAAAGCGAGGGAATTTAACCAGATAGCTCTTGATATTCGTATTCAGACAGGAACTAAATATTTAATCGGCAGTGCATATATTAACATAGGAGCCACTTATTTCAAAGAAGGAAATTATTTTCTGGCAGAGGAGTATTATACGAAAGGCTTACCTTTATTAATCGAAACAGACAGAATATTTTTAATAAGGCACGCATATCTGAAATTAGCACAAGTCTATGAGAAGTTAAAAGACAGTAATAAAGCCCTTGCTTCGCTTAAAATGTACGTCGCCTACAGCGACAGCGTGGATATACAGGACGAAAAAGCTAAACTCTCAAAATACAGGCTTAAATACGAACTTGAAAAAAAGAATTCTGAAATTAAAGCCGCTGAACTTGAAAGAAAAACAAAAGAATCAGTTTTTTATTTGCTGATAATCGTTCTTTTATTAGTCACGATACTTGTGATAATTTTAAGAATTATCAGCGATAGGAAACAAAAGAATAAACTGAAGGGACTTAATGTAACACTCGAAGAAATTATGAAGGAAAGAACGAAAGACCTCGAAGAACTTAAATCGGCGAAAGAAAAAGCTGAAGAATCAGACAGGCTTAAAACTGCTTTCCTCGCCAGTATATCTCACGAGATACGAACTCCGATGAACTCTATTATCGGTTTTTCTGACCTTCTTTCGTACGATAAAAATCTATCTGAAATAGAAAGAAGTGAGTTTTCGGATATTATCAAGAGGAGAGGAAAAGATCTCCTTGAGATTATTGATGATATAATTGACGTTTCGATAATCGAATCCGGCGATGTTAAAATTGTAAAATCAGTATGCAGAATAAATCAGATATTTTTCGATTTATTTTCTGCTTTCGATAATCACAGGATAAGCATAGGAAAAAAGAAAATCGTTATTGAAATGAATCTCGTGAAAGATGATAAATTCATAATAATCACGGATGGATTAAGATTGAGGCAAATTCTCTCAAACCTCCTTGATAACTCTTTGAAATTTACAGATACAGGAAGCATAAAGTTCGGATACGATGCTCCGGAAGACGGTTTTATGAAGTTTTTTGTGAAAGATTCCGGTATAGGTATTCCCGAAGATAAATCGGATATTATTTTTGACCGTTTCAGGCAGATTGATGATTCGCACACACGCGAATACGGGGGAACCGGACTCGGTTTAACAATATCAAAAAAACTTATTGAATTACTCGGCGGGAAAATATGGTTTAACTCTGAACCGTGCAAGGGTTCAGAGTTTTATTTTACATTGCCCGCGCTTTCCGTTCCGGATATTACAGAAAGAATGGATAACGATATAATTAATGACCCCTCAGAACTTGACTGGAAAGGAAAAACTATTCTGATTGTAGAAGATGACGAAAGTAATTACAGATTGATAAATGCTCTCATTCAAAAAACGAAAGCCGAAATTGTTTATGCTGTTAACGGCAGGGAAGCAGTTGATATTTATTCCTCCGATAATCATATCGATATGATATTAATGGATATGCGAATGCCGGTGATGGATGGATTCGAAGCAACACGGGAAATAAGGAAAAAATCTCAATCTGTACCAATAATCGCTCTTACAGCTTTTGTAATGCCCGAAGACTACGATAAATGTATTAAAGCCGGATGCGATGACCATATTTCGAAACCATTCAGTATTAATGCACTGTTCAGTACAATCAGAAAGTACATAAAAGAAGAATAAAAAACAGACACGCCTTTTCAAAGACGTGTCTGCTGACAGAAATAAATTTTCTGTATCTTATAATGCCGTAAGTACTTCCGCGATTTTCGGCAGAGCCCAGTCAATGTCTTCCTTTGATATTATCAGAGGAGGCGCGAAACGAATCACATGTTCATGAGTTTCTTTGCAGAGAATTCCCCTGCTCTTCAGCGCTTCACAGAACCTTCTTGCTCCTTTAGCCTCATGTTTCAGCTCAATGCCGATAAATAGTCCCCTGCCGCGTATTTCCTTAACGTGCGGAGTTTCAATTTCTCTGAGTTTTTCTCTGAAATATTTTCCAAGTTCAAAAGAGTTCTCAACGAGCTTTTCTTCAATAAGGACTTTTAATGCTTCGCGGGCAACTGCTGCTCCGAGCGGATTTCCGCCGAATGTGGAACCGTGATCGCCGGGATTGAATACGCCAAGAATTTCTTTATCCGATAGTACCGCCGAAACGGGATAACAACCTCCCGAAAGAGCCTTGCCTATTGTTACCATATCGGGACGTATGCCGTCATATTCATAAGCGAATAACTTTCCGCTTCTTCCCAAACCCGACTGGATTTCATCGGCAATTAAAAGCACATTGTTCTTTTTGCATATCTCCGACGCTTTTTTCATATAACCGTCCGCCGGAATGATAACACCGCCCTCGCCCTGAATCGGTTCAACTAAGAACGCTACCGTGTTAGGCGTTATTGCTTTCTCAAGGTCTTCGGCATTTCCGTATTCAACAATCTTATAGCCGGGTGTAAACGGACCGAAACCGTCTTTATACTGCTGTTCTGTCGAGAAACTTATTATCGAAATCGTGCGTCCGGAAAAATTATTCGTGCAGGCTATTATCTCGGCTTTATCCTCGGCAACTTTTTTTGTTTTGTATCCCCATTTCCTTGCGGCTTTAAGCGCAGTCTCTACGGCTTCCGCGCCGGAATTCATCGGAAGTACCATCGTATAACCCGTCAATTCGCAAAGCTCTTTGCATAGATACGGAAGCTGGTCGTTTCGGAATGCCCGGGATGTAAGAGTAACTCTGTCAGCCTGATCTTTCAGTGCCCTGATTATCCTCGGGTGGCAGTGTCCCTGATTTACAGCAGAATATGCCGCAAGGCAATCCATGTATTTGTTCCCGTCAACATCCCATACCCAGATACCTTCGGCTTTTTCAATCACAACATCAAGCGGATGATAATTATGCGCGCCGTATTTTTCTTCAATGTCAATGTAATCTTTTGTTGTCATATTTTTGATTTGGTTTAATTTAATGAGAATTGTGTAAAAATACAAAATTTAAGATTGATATTTGAGCGAAAAATCTTTCTTATCTTAAGCTTAATTCTTTTAAATTCGGTCATAACAAAATTTGCTCTTAAAAACTGTGTAATCTGCGGCAATATCTTTTTTCTCTTATTCTTCCTTCACGCTTTTTGCTCTTAAAATCTGTGTAATCTGCGGCAATATCTTTTTTCTCTTATTCTTCCTTCACGCTTTTTGCTCTTAAAATCTGTGTAATCTGCGGCAATATCTCTTTTCTTTTATTCGTAGGATTAAAATTAGAATTTTTTAAAATCAGTTTTTGTTGTAAATTCTGTGAATCTAATTTAAAATAATGCCGGAACAGCTTCCAATTACAACTTATGGAATGGATATTCTACGGAAAAAGGTGAAATCCGTAGGAAAAATTGACGTGCAATTTATACAGCTCGTGGAAAATATGTTTTATACTATGGTCAATGCCGATGGTATAGGACTTGCGGCGCCTCAGGTGAATGAAAATCTGTCGCTCTGCGTGATAGATATTTCATACGTATCTGAATATAAACATTTTAAGCCTGTCACTCTGATTAATCCCGTGATTACTGATAAACACGGTGAGACAGTACGCGAAGAAGGATGCCTCAGCATTCCGGAAGTGAGAGGACCCGTCACAAGGCACGATAAAATTTTTCTTAGGTATAATGATTTTAATTTGAATGAACTGACAATGGAAGCCGACGGATTTATGTCCCGCGTAATTCAGCACGAGATTGACCATCTTCACGGAGTTCTTTTTGTTGACCATCTGGATGAGGATGAAAAGAAAAAAGTGGCAAGTATTCTCAGAAAAATAAAAAAAAACAAAATCACTCCGGATTATCCGCTGTTTGCGAATATGAAATCAGTCTCGGGATTCTGAGTACGTTTTTCGTTTAATTCAACAATCAAACTTTTGATAACATTTTGAATTCTGATTTTAAAATTGTTTTTATGGGAAGCCCCTCTTTCGGCTTGCCTGCACTGAAATCACTCATTGATGCAGGTTATACTGTTCCTGCAGTCGTAACCGTGCCCGATAAGCAAAAAGGACGCGGACAGATACTGCAGTTTTCCGATGTAAAAAATTTTGCAGTTGAAAATAACTTACCCTTTTTACAGCCTGAAAGTCTAAAAGACGAATACTTCATCTCGGAATTGAAAAAACTGTGCGCGGATTTATTTGTGGTGATAGCTTTCAGAATTCTGCCGGAAAGTGTTTTCACTATTCCGCGGCTTGGCTCTGTGAATTTACATGCTTCACTCCTCCCTAAATACCGCGGCGCGGCACCGATTAATCACGCGATTATCAACGGTGAAAAAGAAACGGGCGTTACGACTTTTTTCCTCGAGAAAAAGATTGATACAGGAAATATTATTCTGCAAAAGACACTGCCTATACGCGATAAAGATGATTTCGGAACCATGTACGGAAAACTTTCTGATATGGGCGCCGGTGTTATTCTCGAAACCGTTGAAGCAATTCAATCAGGCTCGGTTAGTCTTCGCTTGCAGTCTGATGCCGAAGCTTCTCCCGCACCGAAGATTTTCAAAAATGATTGCCGGATCGACTGGAACAAATCTGCTTTGAATGTTCATAATTTTATACGCGGCTTGTCTCCCGTACCGTGTGCATTTACTCATTTAGAAGGAAAAGTGCTGAAGGTCTATAAATCATTTTTAACCTCCGATACCTCGGATTCGGACCCCGGCACGGTGAATGTAATTAATAAGAAATTATTTGTTTGTACTGCCGATAAAAAGCTCGAAATCATCGAACTCCAAACCGAAGGCAGGAAACGGATTCCAGCGTCTGATTTTGTGAACGGCTTACATAAAGATTCTGTATTGAAACTCGGTTAATATACCGATAAACTTATAAACCAAATAGACCTGATAAATCTGAAATATAACTGATAAACATTACCAGTATAATTCCTTTAATGCCGAGCCGAAAGTAGTGAATTTGTGACCGGAAGTTTCTTCAAGTATTAATCTGGAGTATCTGTTTCCGAAAAAATCCAGCGTCTCGCGGTAATCAAGAAGTTTATCGTCCTTAGCCAAAAGCAGAGTAATGTTTTCCGTCTTTATCGCATCCGGATTTATCTTTGAAAATATATTTTCAAGTTGTGTGATGTATTCTTCCGTCCATTCAAATTCTTCACCCGTGCTGTAATTTGTGTTTTTACCGATATATGATTTCAGACCGCGATGAGCGTAAACCGCCGGATTAATGAGCGATATTTTCACGTCATACTTTGAAGCTAAATACAAAGCGTAAAAACCACCCAGACTGCTTCCGAAAACCGTTACATCTTCTTCAGCGCCGTCAATAATCGATTCGAGAAGTTTTATTGCCTCTTCCGGCGCGTACGGCAGGTCAGGAGCAATTATATCTTCCCTGCCCTGCATGTATTCTTTCAGTATTCCCGCCTTCGTCGCATTTCCCGAACTCGCGAACCCGTGTATGTATAGTATCATTAAATTCTTATGTGTTAAATGTTTCCATATTTTTCACCTACGAGCATTGAATAATCGAAGTATCTAAATATATTTTATACATTTATTTCTTTAATAATAACAATAGTAATAAGATTCTTATTAAATTAATATATATTTTCTTTTCTTAGCAGAATCAAATATTGTGAAAATTAGAGCCTTTGTGAATAATTGTCACTCAGGAATTTGTAAGCAGGAATAAATCTAATAGAAACTTTTTTTGTTCCTGCTTCAAAAACCTCTTCCCCGCTATAATCATTTGTAACAACAATTGCGTTATCGCAATTAAATTCACGGCTGCAATGTAGAAGAGCCCGTACTTCACGTGATTTCGTTTTTGAATTACTAATATCATAACACACTTGAATTAAAGTCGTGATTTTTGTTTTATCTTTAATCACAAAATCCACTTCATAATTTTCATTGTTTCTCCAATAATATATCCGCCATCCTTTATCAATTTCAAGTTCTTTTAGATAAACAGCGATAAGGTTTTCAAACAACTTACCCGAATCCCGTGAAGAAGAATTGCTTTTTGCATTAATAAATCCATTATCAATTGTGAAAATCTTTTTACCTGATTTTAATTGCTCTTTCATTTTAAATGAAAAAGCATTAACGGTAAAAAATAAATAAACTTCTTCAAAGTATCTTAAATATTTTCTAACCGTCATATCGCTCGAAAGTAAGGATAATTCCGATAATGTTCGGTAGGAATAGATATCTGAGATATTTGAGAACAAA
>Ga0247841_10008886_pt1 | contig 14257 bp, 15 predicted proteins | sample LaCruzMarch2015__2_FD_192410 | JGI IMG/M metagenome (GOLD analysis project Ga0247841, IMG submission 192410) | Freshwater microbial communities from meromictic Lake La Cruz, Castile-La Mancha, Spain - LaCruzMarch2015_18m | ecosystem: Environmental > Aquatic > Freshwater > Lake | place: Spain...
ATAAAATATAACGCACGGGTGGCACAATGGTACTGCGTTCGCCTGCAGAGCGAATTTTCGGGAGTTCGATTCTCCCCCTGTGCTTCATACTTTTTTAGCATTTCGTGGGGTAACAATTTTTGTTACCCCTGCGGATGTTAGAAATAGGGAGTGCGCACCCCGTGCTTCATACTTTTTTAACATTTTGAGGGGTAACAATTTTTGTTTAACAATGTATAAACCTTATTTAAAAAGGGTTTTTACTAGATAAAAAACTAATGACAAAAATAGACCCCTATAAAAGTAAAGAAGCATGGATTAAATGGAAAGCTAAAACTCAAAGTATTCCTGGTTTAAGCAATATTAATTCAACTTTAATACTAAAATATCTAGACGATATGGAAAGAGGCATAAATGTTTCAATTTTAAGCAAGAAAGGAGGGAGAAGTTATATTCGTTTAAAAAGTTCTAAGAGTAAACTTCTTTTTTTAATAAAAAGTTTTCAAGATACTTATAATGTTGACAATATTGGTAATCTTACTGAAGAACAGTTGATTAATTTCTTTTCAGATATGAGAAAAGGAGCTATAAAAAGAAAAGATGGGGGAATTTATAAGTCTGTCAGAGATTTTACAAAAAATTTTAAGGCTTTCTGGCATTGGTATCAAAAGATAAGTAACAAAGCTGGAAAAGAAATTCCTGACATTACTGTTTATTTAGATTCAAGTGGAACAAAACCTGATTGGGTTTATTTAACAGAAAGTCAAGTCAGACTTTTGTGTGATAATGCAAAATTTGAATATAAGGCACTAATTATGTTTTTATTTGATTCTGGAATTCGTGCTCCAACAGAACTCGTTAATGTGAAAGTTTCTGATTTAATAAACGATTGTAAAGAATTAAACATTAGAGAAGAGACAAGTAAAACCTTTGGCAGAAGAATTAAATTAATGATTTGTCCTGAATTGCTTAAAGAATATATAAAAGTGAAAAACTTGAAATCTGAGGATCAATTATTTGACATTTGTCCATCGGTTATTAATAGAAATCTAAAAATTTTAGGTAAGAATGTTTTTGGCGATGAAAAAAGTTTAGCAGGACAAAAATATTCAGAAATTACAATGTATGATTTTAGGCATATTAGTTGTTGTTATTGGTTGCCTAGATACAAAAGTGAGTCTGCATTAAAATTTAGATTTGGGTGGAAAAATTCTGATAAAATACACTACTATTCTGAAATGTTAGGTATGAGAGATACAATAAGTGATGATGATATGTTAATAGATATCACTAAAACTGAGATCGAGCAAGAACTCCAAAAATCAAAAAGAGAAAGAGAAATCCAGCAGGATCAAATTGATACATTACATTTACAAGTTCAAAAGCTTGCAGAATATATTAAACAATTAGAATTTAATATAAGAAGTAATTTTAATTAATAAATTAATTCTTCCCAAAAAATCTCACATTATTAAACATATTTATTAAAATTCTTTTCTACTTTTCTCTCTTACACCAAATCCCATACATTATTTTCCTCTCTTTTGGTTCAGATTTATATAACCATCTACCTAAAGAAAATTTTTCTCTTATCTCATTAAAATATTCTGGATCCTTCTTTTCTATCTCATTCAGTTTCTTTTTTGTTAAAGAACCTATAACACACCCTCTATAGAAATTTATTGGTATTAGTATATTTTTGTATTCATTAATAATTGAATGATATTTTCTACAAAGTTTGGAATATTCCTTTAAAATATCTTTATCAGATTTTAATTTATGGTTCATTGTATTACCTCTTTACAACTTACCCTTTCTTTAGCCATTTTAACATACTTTTCTTCTAATTCTATTCCAATAAACCTTCTATTTCTTATTTGAGATGCTTTGCAAATAGCTCCACTTCCACAAAATGGATCTAGGACAATATCTCCTTCTTTTGAACTATGATCAATCATTTTGGAAATAAGATCTATGGGCTTTTCATGAGGATGTGTAAGTTGATTATGGTTAATATGAGAAGCAGATTGAACATCTGAAAAATTATTTAAATTATATTTTGGCTTTCCTTTTTCTAAAACCAAGATTAATTCAAACTGATTTCTAAATGCCCATCCTAGACCAAAATTGTGTTTTTTCCAAACAATTAAATGTCTTATTTTAAACTTTGTATATCTTAAAATAAACTCTGTTAAAAATGGATAATGTTTCCAATTTGTAAAGATATATAATGATTTATTTTTCTTTAATATCCTATAACATTCTACAAGAGCAGAACAATTAATTAGAGGGTTTTCATTATTTTTTATGGTTTTATTCCTCCAACCATAAGCTACATTATCCCCATAAGGGGGATCAGTGATTATAAGATCAATAGAATTCTTTGTCATTTCTTTTAGTTCTTTAATGCAGTCTCCAGATATTATTTGATTAGTTTTCATTTTGTTTATGGGGAAATTTCTTGTTTATTCTTTTGTAAGCGATTTTAACAAAATTGTTATTAATATCAAATCCTAAAAAATTTCTGTTTTCTTTTTTAGCAACTAGCCCGGTAGTCCCACTTCCAATAAAAGGATCTAAAACAATTCCATTTTTAGGGCATCCTGCTTTAATGCAAAAGTCTGCAAGAGTTTTAGGAAACATTGCGTAATGTTTTTCTCGGTTTGGCTCTAAAGGAAACATTAAGCAATCTCCTGGATTCTTTCCTTTTGCATGACACATTTTTTCTGGTTGCAAGCCCTGATAAGAGCTCATTGGCTCTCTATGCCCATTCCAATTATATTTCATTCTGATGATAGAATTATTTTTATGAGGAATTCTGACTGCATTAAGATTAAAATAATAGTTCTTATTTTTAACAAAGAGAAAAATTGATTCTGAATTAGTGTTTAACCTATCTTTAACGCTTGTAGGCATTGAGCTTCCTGCACTTTCTTTAGTCTTCCAATTTGCCCATTGCTTAACCCATTTAGTATCATTTCTTAATATTAGCCCTAATTCGTCCTGGCATTTGATAGCAATTCTATAAGGGATTAGTAATTTTTGTTTAGATTGTAGCCAATTTGATTTAAACTTTCCCCGTGTTTCTTTATGGGCTTTTTTTAGCCTTCCTTTTCCACCATCAAGCTCCTTATGTCTTTCAAGAAGATTATTACCCTGACCACTCCCAGATTTTGTATAAAAACTGTCTCCTAGATTAAGCCAAATTGTTCCAGTAGGTCTTATAACCCTCTTACACTCTTTCATAATTTCAACTATTTTATCAATATATTTTTGAGGGTGATCCTCTAATCCTATTTGATTCTTTTTCCCATAATCCCTTAATGCCCAATAAGGTGGGCTTGTAACAATACAATCAATAGAATTATCAGGAACTTTTTTTAGTTCTACCATAGCATCTCCACAAATTATTTGATTAATTTTCATTTTGTTTTTTTAATTCCTTTAAAATTGTTTCTAAAATAAGTTCTATTTTTATCAATTGATGATTTTTATTTAATTTCTGTCTACAGATCTCTGAAAAGTTTAATCCTAATGTGCTTGCTTCAGACTTTAGACTTTCAGCAACATCTTTTTCAACTTTTATCCCTATCATATAATTTTTTTTCATTTTGTCTTTCTATTTTTTTGTTTAACTGTTTACTTAACTCCCTAATTTTCTCTATCATTTCATCGATACTATTTGAAATTAGGTTAATTTTATTGTCCATGAAACAGATATTTTTTAATTCTTTAAAAAGACTCGGAGAAAAAAACTTAGAATGTTTATTAGTAAAAAAATTAGTTATAAAATTGGTAAAATTTTTCTCCGATTGCTTTTATACTGTTTATTTCTGAACACATTCATGAAAAAATGTTTAGTATGCAATAAAGAACTTGAGAAAGATGAAAGTGAGATCTGCCATACTTGTTTTGAATTTCTTAAATGGAAACACAAGAAAAAGTATCTTGCAAAAATAAGAGAATTTAGGAAATTGGAAAATAAAGACTCTGGCTCAATTAAATTCAGGAGGAAAAAATGAAACAAAAACATCTAGCACTGCTTGGTTTAGTATTCTTTGTAACAGTAATTGCTATCCAGTTTGTTTTAGCTGTTGACTTTAATCAGCCAATATCTACACAGGATAAGGCAACGTTTGATCAGATACTTACGCCTGTAATGAAGATCTATAATATGGCTAAGTACTTTTCAACAGCTATTGCAGTACTTGTTCTCTTATTTGCAGGTATCAGCTTTATAACTTCTGCTGGAAATCCTGGCAAAAGAGAACAGGCAAAGAGTATTGGTATGTATGTCATCATTGGACTTGTCATAATCTGGGCAGCTCCTTTGGTAGTTAACTTTATTGTGGGTTAGCATGGCAAAATATTTTTTATTTTGGGTGTTTGCACTGATAAGCTTAGTGCAAACCCCTTTTATTTTTTCTTTAGACTGCAGTTTTGTTTCTTCTGCTAATTATAATACTTGCATAAATATACTCAATTCCAATTTAACTTCACAAGAAAAAGATATTCTTGTTTCAAACTTAGACTATAATAATAAGTTTTTTCCGGATCAGGATTATATTTTTCAAAAAAACATAAATCTTAAGATTGTAAATCCTCCAATAGGAGTTAAAACCTATAATGGACAATTTGTAAGGGATGCTTGGCTTTCTATTTTTACATCAATGCCTTCTATTATTTATAATGATAATTTATATGTTCCTGATAAAACAAAGGTTTTTTCTGGATTTAATTATAAAACAACAACTCCTCAAAATTATTATGAATCTTATTATCCTCAAACAAGCCAAGGAGATTGCAAGAGAATTTATACTTTAATTCAAAATTACTCTGAAAACAAGATTTATGTCAATAATGTTTATCAGGGAAGCGGAAAATTAGTAGAAGTAAATATTAATTCAGACTCTGAAATAAAGGCACAATATCAAATAAATGTAGGATTTAATATAGATCATTATAGATGGGAAAAGTATTGTGCTTATAGAAGAAATGGCAAATGTGTTTATTCTTACAGATGCAGTTTTAGTTATAGTGAAATACAAAAAGATAGTATAAATATAGAAGATACTCTTAAGGTAAAACATTATTCAAATAATTTAATAGGAGATATTAAAACAATAGACTCTTATTCAGGAAATAATAGAATAAGATCTAATTATTCTGATTCATTTTATCTTACTTTTAATGATTCTTACTTCAAGTATAACAAATTTACTTATGATGTTAATTATTCAAAAGAGCCTTATTATGTTTATACATTAAAAGCTTATGACTATAATCAAGAAACCTCAAATAATCTATTAAAAAATGGAAATGATTTAATTGTTAAGAATACCAATGACTGTAAGATAAAAGCATTTGATTTTTTTAAGGTAATTGAAAAAAATTGCACTTCTGAGAATTCAAATATTTCTATTTATGTTGATACGGATAAACTAACTTATGATCCAAATGAAACAATACAAGTTTCTATTTATCCTAGCAATGTTTCAGTTAATTTAAGCTATGGAAATCAAAGCAAGATAGTAAAAGGAAACTCAAGTTTTATTGCTGATTTGCAGAACAATAAAGTTTCTGCAGATATAAGTGATTATCATTCTGAAAAAATAATATTTGTTGAAGATAAAGAAAAAACAAGCACAATATTTAGTCTTTCAATATTTGGAATATTGAATTATTTCTTTTATATAGCTTTGAAAAAGTGTTTTGGAGGAATAATATGAAGAAAGCTTTGTTTGGATTGCCTTTGCTTTTGATCCCCTTGGTAAGTGCAGAAGAAGAATGTGGTCTTTTGAATTTATCAGCTTGTCTTCCTCAAAAATTATATGACTTTTTTATAAATATTCTTAATTCACCTATCCAACCTTTACTTACATTAACAAAAGCTCTAATGACTGAACCAATAAAATTAGAAGCCTTTGTTTCATTATGGGCAATTATCCTCTATGTTTTATCTATATTTTATGGCTTGTTAATGCTTTATTCAGGGTTTAATTTTATGATCTCTGGCTATGATGCGGTAAAAAGAGCAAGGGCAAAAGAATGGTTTAGAAATATTTTCATTATGATTGTTCTAGTTCAGGCTTCATATTTTATTTATTCAGCAGTAATTGATGTTAATAGTTTACTTACTGCAGGAGTTATTAGTCTAGTTGATCAAAAGTTCTTTCTAATCACTGCTGACAATATTGTAAACATAGGCTTGCAGTTCTTTTTTGCTTTTATCTATGTTATAACTTTAATTCTTACTGTAATAATGCTTACTTTTAGGTATATTATTGTTGCAGGAGGAGTTGTTTTTGTTCCAATAGGAATTTTTCTGTATTTTATTCCTCCTGTTAATAGTTATGGCAGGCTTATTCTTAATTTTCTTGGAACTTGCATTTTCATAACATTTTTTGATTCATTAATCCTCTTAGTATGTTCAAAGTTAATTGATATCCCTATATTTCAAAACTTTAAGATTTTAGTAATGATTACTGCATTTGCTATTGTTAATTTTCTTATGTTTTATTTTATTATATTTTCAGCTTTGAAATCTGCAGTTAAAACAGGAGAACATACAGCAGGAATAGCCATGGCAGTTGGAAAATATTTTATATGACTTACCAAATTCCACAACAATTAGAGTATAAAGAAAAAATAATGTTTGGTTTGACCTTTAAACAATTATCATATGGATTTGTATTTGGAATTCTCGCCATATTATTTTTTAAGAACATACCTAATTACTATCTAAAATATACTCTTATGTCCTTATCATCAGGTCTTGGAGTATGTTTTATGTTTCTTAATCTTGACACTTTAATTAAAAATTACTGGATTTATTTGAAATATAGAAAATTATCAAAAGGAGATTATAAATTAAAAAAATTCTTAGGTGTGAAAGACATAGACAAAGATAAGGATCTTATAGTCTTATCAAATAATAAAAAAGTATCTGTTTTAAAAGTTCAGCCTATTAATTTTAGTATTAAGCCAAAAAATGAAAGAGAGGCTATAATGTATTCTTTTCAGAAATTTCTTAATTCGCTGGATTTTCCAACGCAAATTATAATGAAGACAGAAAGTATAAAGTTAGATAGTTATCTAGATTCTCTTAAATCTAAGATAGAAGATGAAAACTTCCTTAATATTTTTAAAAGTTATAAAAAACATCTTGAGAGTGTTATTTCAACAAAGAAGATAATGAATAGGGTTTTTTATATTATAATTCCTGAATCAGGAAATATTAAAATACAGACAGAAATTTGTATAGAAAGATTACATGCGTTAAATATGAGGGTTGATCGGCTTAATTCAATTGAATTAAAGAAATTGTTAATAGAGCATTTTTCAGGAGATGGAAAAGGAAAAGATATAGGGGAGGCAATGTCACCTGAGATTATAGAAAATCACTCAGATTATTTAGAAATTTATCGGTTAAAAGATGATAAAAAGAATAAGAAGAATAAAAGAGTTAAGAAAGAGAAAAAATCAAATTTTATTAAAAGATTTTTTTCTAAACAATTCTTTTGTCCTAAAATACAAAAAATAAAAATATTTTTTAAAACAAATCCTATAAAATTATTCAAACAGATGATTGAAGAATCAAAGAATAATAAGAAAAATAAAAAAAGTAAAGAGGATAAGGAAGAAGAAAAACAAAAGGAAAAAGATAAAAATAAAATAGATCAGAAATTTTATAGAACCATCTATGCAAATGGCTATCCTAGGAATGTTGAGCCTGGATTTTTAGATAAGATTGTTAGTTCTCTAGCTGATTTTGATTTAAGCATTCATATCAAGCCTTATCCTATTGAAAATATGCTTATAGATCTGACAAGAGAACTTCAAAAACAACAGGCAGATTTGTATGCTATGAAAATGAAGGGGATATTTAATCCTTCTTTAGAAATTCAATATCAAGATACAAGAGGGACACTCGAAAACTTACAAAAGGGTGAAGAAAGATTGTTTAATGTTAGTCTATATATTAATTGCAGGGCAGATTCAAGAAAAGAACTTAATTTACTTACTAAAAAAATTGAATCTGAGTTAAACAGCTTGATGATTCTTCCAAGAATAGCAAGACTCAGAATGTTGCAGGGATTTAAATCAACAGCTCCTATTGGAATTGATGAATTAAATGCAAATAGAAATATAACAACTGATGCATTGTCTGCATTTTTCCCTTTTACAAGCCAGTTTTTGCAGGTGGATAACAGCGGAATATGGCTAGGACTCAATAAAAACAATATTCCTATTATAAAAGATATTTTTAAGCTTCCAAATCCTAATGGCTTAGTTTTAGCTCAATCAGGCGGAGGAAAGTCTTATTTTTGCAAGTTATTAATTACAAGATATCTTTTAAATGGAACAAAGGTGATGATAATTGATCCACAGGGAGAATATAAGAGCATTGTTTCGCATTTTAAGGGGCAGAGAATTGATTTATCTAAGAATTCTGATACAATGATAAACCCATTTGATTTAATGGGGCATGATTATATTGAAAAAAGACTTTCTTTGATGGATTTAATGAAAATAATGCTTGGAGACTTAACAGATATACAAAAGGCTGTTATTGATAAGGCTTTAACAAAAACCTATGAATTAAAGGGAATTACTGAAAATCCTGATACTTGGAATAATGAACCTCCAATTCTGGGAGATTTATTAAAAGTTCTTAAGAGTATGGAAAAGGGAGCATCTAAACTTGAGGCATCAACACTTAACAGCCTGTCAAGTCGTCTTGAAATGTATGTTACAGGAGTATTTAGTTTTTTTAATAAGAGGACTAATATAAATTTTAATAATAATTTAGTATGCTTTGATATAGGGAGTATGCCTTCTCAGGTTAAACCTGCTGTGATGTTTTTAGTCTTAGATTATATTTATATTAAAATGAAGGCTAACTTAGATAAGAAAATTCTTCTTATTGATGAGTCTTGGTCACTTCTTTCAAGAACAGAAGAGGCAGGTTATATTTTTGAAATTGTCAAGACCTGCAGAAAATTTAATTTAGGGCTTCTTTTGATAAATCAGGAAGTTGAGGGATTACTTGATTCAAAGGCAGGAAAATCTGTTCTTGCAAATTCAGCCTATACTATTCTTATGAGACAAAAGCCTGCTGTGATTGATAGTATCTGCAAAACATTTCATTTAAGCAGTAATGAGAGAACTCATCTTTTGACTGCAGGAATTGGAAGCGGACTTTTAATAATGGAAGATGATCATTCAGAAATAAAAGTAATTGCTTCTCCTGAAGAGCATAAATTAATTACAACAAACCCTAATGAAATTGAAGAAATTAAAAATAATAAAACTGAATCAAAAAATGTAAAAATTAGAGTAGATGAAAATAAAAGATACTTTAGAAAGAATAAATTAAATTCAGATGAAATAAAATATCTTTTATCTAAAGATTATCAAACTGCAAATTTCAAAAGTCTTTTAACAAACAAGATGGAAACATTTCTTCTTCAACCAAGGCATAATGAAAGTCTAACACATCTTTTTATGGTTCATAATATTTCTGAGTTTTTAGAGAAAAATGGAATTGAAACACAATTGTATACAACTAAAAAACCAGATATTGTTTTTCAAATTAAAAACAAAAGATATGCTATTGAAGTTGAGACAGGATCTGTCTTAAGTAAAATCAGTAGGATGGAAGAAAAGGTTAAATTACTAAACAAGGATTATGAAGAGTGGTTTTTTGTTATTACTGATAAAAATAAAGTTAAAAATTATAAAAAATATGGAGATGCTGTTGATAAAAGATATGCAAAATTAAGATTAAATAAACTTCTAAAACTAGCAAAAAAGACCAAAAAATAGGACTCGCCTTTTTCGGGTGTAAAACTCATTTTCTCGTCGGTTAAATATTTAAAATATCCAGCCAAGCCAGTCGGCATAATATATATGTATAGGGGTACTGGCTCGGGCGAGGGCTTTGTTATATCCAGAGCATTAAACCTGAGTGCAAGGATTGTGGTACAGAACTAATTAATGTTGGTGAAGTAAAAGGTCATAATGATTATGAATGTCCTAAATGTGATAAAAAGGATGAAGAAGAATAAAGATAAAAAATAAGTATTTACAATTTCTTCTGAATCACATTTTCATCAACCCAGAAATGAATATCTATCTGATTAGGATAATTTGGATCTTGCCACCAAAGTTTTGTTTTAAATTCAGGCTTGCCTAAGAGGTTCTTTGTTATTTTTATCTGAACCTTTGCCCTGTTAAAATGTTTATTAAAAATATAGCTTTCATTAATTGTCTTACTTTCATTATTAGTAAGAGTAAATTTTCCCTCATCAATTTTAAAGAGAGTTGTGTCATTAACATCAAGAGCCTCAACAATATAGTTATATTCAACATCTTGATATTCTAGATTATTAGTTGTAAAAGAAAAATTATAGGTTTTGTTTAAATTAACACTTGCAGGAAGAGCTGTATGGTTCTCTACATATAGTTCTGTTAGAGGTTCAATTCCTAAAGGAATAAAAGAAAGTGCAACTAAAAAAGCAATTAATATACAAACCCCTGCAATTATTATATATTTCATTTTGGTTATGTTTAAGTCTTATATTTTTGTTATTACTTTAGAATAACACTAAATAGTAACATTTATAAACATTTCTAAGCAGTTATTTTAAGAGAGGTGAGGGCACCTTAGAACCTAATTCTAAGACTTTAACATGTTAAAAAAATTAAAGAAGATAACTGTAATGGTTCCTTGTTATAATGAGGAAAAAGGCATAGGAAAGGTAATTGAGGGCATTCCTAAAGAGAAATTAAAAGAACTAGGCTATAATGTAGAAATAATAGTTATAGATAATAATTCTAAAGATAAAACTTCTGAAGTTGCAAAAAAAGCAGGAGCAAAAGTTATTTTTGAAAAAAATCAAGGAAAAGGAAATGCAATTAGAACCGGTTTTAGAAATATAAGCCTTGATACTGACTTTGTTATAATGCTTGATGGAGATGATACTTACAAGGGTGTTGAGATTCCAAGATTAATAGAGCCCCTGAATTCTGGATTTTGCGATGTTATTATAGGTTCAAGACTCGAAGGAAAAATGAACAAGAATGCAATGTCCTTATCACACAGATCAGCTAACTGGTTCTTTACATTTATAACAAGAAACTTCTATGGGGCAAACGTAACAGACACTTGCACAGGCTTTTTTGCCTGGAAAATAGATGTAATAAGGAAACTTAATGGTTACATAAAATCCCCTGGATTTGCAATTGAAGCTGAAATGATTACAAAAATGTCAAGATTAGGATACAAGATATATTCAGTACCTATAACCTATGACCCAAGGCACGGAGAATCAAAATTAGCCCCAATAGGCGATGGTTTAAGGATTACTTGGATGTTATTTAAAAATATAGTCTGGAAGCCTGGGAGATAAGAATGAAGTATGTTAAAGTTTCAATAGTTATCCTTACAAAAAATGCAGGAGAAAACTTTAGAAAAGTGCTTTCAGGAATATCTTCCCAATCTTTTAAATCATTTGAAGTAATTGTTATAGATTCAGGTTCAACAGATAATACTTTAGAAATAGCAAAACAATATTCAACAAGGATAATTAATATAAGATCAGAAGAATTTGCTCATGGTAAGACTAGAAATCTTGGAGCAAGGTTAGCAAATGGAAAATATGTGGTATATCTTACTCACGATGCAATACCTAAAAATAAAAATTGGCTTTATGAAATTATAAGACCCTTAAGTAATAAAAGAATTGCAGGAGTTTATTCTAGACAAATTCCCAGGAAAAATGAAAAAATTCTAGATAAATTTTTTTATCTAAGTCTTTATCCAAAAAAAGAAATTCTATGGCAAGAAAAAGATAATATTCAGGGAAATAATATCTTTTCAGATGTAAGTTCAGCAATTAGAAAAGAAGTTTTAATAAAATATCCATTTAACAATAATATAATTGTAACAGAAGACTATGAATGGGCACAAAGAGTTTTAAAGAAAGGTTATAAAATATTTTATAATCCAAAATCAGAAGTTATTCATTCACATTCTTATAATTTATCAAGTTTATTTAGAAGATGTTTTGATATTGGAGTTTCTTATACTAAAATCTATAATTCGAAATCCAAAAAAAGTTTTATCAAAAAAGGAATAAGCATCCATCTTCAAGAATTAAAATATTTAATCAAAAATAAAAAATCCCATTTAATACCTTACTGTATAACTAAAGACGTTACAAGATTTATTGCAGTAAATCTTGGAAAGAATTACAGATTGCTTCCTAATTCAATAAATAGGGGATTTAGTAATTATGGAGGGTATTGGAAATGAAAATTGCATTATGTGGAAGGTTCAACACTGAAAAGAAACATCAGGGGGGAAGCGCAGAGGTATTTTTGACCCTAGCTAAGGGATTATCAAAAAGAAATGAGGTAACTTTATTTGGGAGAGGTAAACCCACTTATGAAATAAAAAACATGTGCAAAGCAAATAATATTAAGTATTATTATATTCCTTCTGATAAAATTATTAATATTATTCTTGGACCATTAAGAGCATTAATACTTATGAGAAAATATTGGGACAATTTTGATATAGTTCATACACATACTGGAAGTTTTGCATTTGCTTCAATTTTCTTTAAGAAAAAAAGTAAGATAATAACCCATATACATGAAGGTTTAATCTTAAAAGATAACACTCTTATTGTAAAATTTTATTTAAATCTTGAAAATTTTCTTTTAAGATTAGCTTGCAATAATTCTAAACTAGTAATAACTGTAGGGGAATATATGAAAAGTCTGATTAAGCAAAAATGGAAAATTAATAAGGTTAAGTCTATACCAAATGGTGCGGATCTTAAATTATTTAAATTTAAGAAAAATAATAAAGTTACTGATTTATTTGGAAAAAATAATTTTAAGTTATTATACGTAGGTAGGTTAACAAAGCGAAAAGGAATTTTAGAATTAATTGACTCATTTAATTATCTTAGAAATAAAAAATTAACACTATTAATTGTAGGTGATGGAGAATTATACTCTGAAGTTGAAAAAAGATTACCAGGCCAATGTAAATTAATACGCTATGTTAATAACAAAGATCTTCCTGATTATTATAGTGCCGCAGATTTAGTTATAGTCCCTTCTCATTACGAACCTGGAAGTTTAGTCCCTAGAGAATCTCTTGCATGTGGAACTCCGATACTAGTTTCAAATAATACTGGTCTTAGAGAAATAAAAATTGCATATTTTATTAAAGAATTAAATGCAAGAGGAATAGCTGATTCTATAAAAGAGTTTTCAAATAAAAAACTTATCTCAAGAAAGACTTGCAGAGACTATGCTGAAAAAAATTACGATTGGGAAAGTATAATAAACAAATATGAAGGAGAGTATAAAAAATTGATAAAATGATGTCTATTATAATAATAGTAAAAGATGACCCTGGAGTTTATGATACGCTTTTGGGTTTGAAAAAAATTAAAAAACCTGAAAAAACAGAAATCTTAGTTGTAGATGCTTCAGAAGGCAGACTAGACCATATTAAAAATAAATTTCCAAGAGTCAAATGGATTTATTTTTATAGTAAAATAGATAAGGCTACTTATCCTGAGCAACGAAATCTTGGATTAAAAAATGCAAGGGGAGATATTATTGTTTTTATAGATGCTAATTGTATACCAACTCCAAATTGGTTAATTGAACTAACTAATCCGATTAAGAATGAAAAAGAAGATATTGTTGCAGGCTATGTAAAATCTAAAAGAGGGAAGTCTATTCATGAGATAAGCGGAGATAAAAATAATAACAAGAGATATTTAAAAGAATGCCCAACTATAAACATGGCTTTTAAAAAGAGTATAATTCATAAAATTGGTTACTTTGATGAAAATCTTGAAGCAGGTGAAGATTTAGATTTCGCTTGGAGAGCTATAAATGCAGGTTATAAAATTAGATATAACCAGAAGGCTATTATCAATCATGATTGGGGAAATTTAAAACAAGAAATAAAGAGAGCTAGAAGATATGCAGCAGCAAAAGTAAGATTATATAGAAAACACCACAAAATTTTAAGGTTGTTCAAATATAACGAAGATTTATTTGTTATTTATTCTATAATTTATTTTTTATATGTTCTATCCTTAATTCCAATAACATTCTTTTGGAGATACTACCCTGTATTTTTGCTTATTCCAATATTTAAAAATTTGAATAAAAAAATTTTTACAAAATTAATTTTTGATTTTTTTTGGGGCTTTGAAACCTTAAAAGAATTAATTTTTCCTAA
>Ga0247841_10008887_pt1 | contig 14254 bp, 17 predicted proteins | sample LaCruzMarch2015__2_FD_192410 | JGI IMG/M metagenome (GOLD analysis project Ga0247841, IMG submission 192410) | Freshwater microbial communities from meromictic Lake La Cruz, Castile-La Mancha, Spain - LaCruzMarch2015_18m | ecosystem: Environmental > Aquatic > Freshwater > Lake | place: Spain...
TACAAATAACTAATATTCTAGTGAGGGATAGGAAGATAGCTGAAATAGTAAATAACACTCAACTTGAAATAAATAAACAAATCCAACAGATTAAACAGTACGTGCTGGAGAGATTTAAAGACCCGCAAAAAGCCAAGGAATATTTATCAGAAGTACAAGCAAGTGTAGAAAAAATTATTAGCAAAGGGGAAAAAAAGTACTTAAAAAGAATTGCTCAAAGAAGGCATCTTTCCCCTGAAGAAGAAAAAAAGTTTTATTCAGAGCTCAGTCATGCAATATCTTCGCAAATCAGCACCATTGGAGCGCTACTTGAATTAACAAAAATGCGATTATGACCCTGACAAAATAATAAAAAAATAAGTTAGAGAAATAATTCAGGTCTTCTTTATACAATAAGTAAATCTGTACTTTCTTTTCCCGCTTTCCTCTTGGCCAATAAGTTTATCAGAAACAATAATTTTCGTTTTGTACATTTTAGCAAGTTTTCGCGCAGTTTTTATCGCCCCTTTGTTTGAACCAATCCACAAATCATAAGCGCTTTTCCCCGAAAGAGTTTTGATTGAAGCCGCCAAAGAGTCCTTAACCGATTCTGCTTTGAGAAGTTCTTGCGTAACCTCAAGCATTGCATCAGCCTCTGATTGAGAAGCGGCACGCAACTGAATAATCGCTTCACGATAATTAGAAACAAGCTTCATGCAAGAATCACAGGAAACTTTGTGCATAGAAAACTCAATCGGCTTGGTTTGCTCAACAAGAACATCCTTAATAAAACCAGTAACAGTAACCCTCGCAGCAAAATCAAGTTCAGTAATTGGAGTTAGCTCGACAAAAACTTTGTGTTGGTCAAGCTCGTGATTGAATTTCACTTTAGAAGCAACCTCGTTAGCAATCTCCTCGCTACTTATGCTTGTCCACTTTCCCTTAAAGTGAATCTTCCCGCACTTAACGCACCGTTCGATTATTATATCCTTAAAAGTGAACAACTCATTTCGCTTAAGAAAACACTCTGAGCACATCCCGCCAATTATTGACTCAGTAGCTCTCCCGCACTTTGCGCAAAACTTTTCAAAGCTCATTAAAATCACTAAAATTTTTTAAATAATACTAAACCTAACAAAATAGAATGAGTAAAGGAGAAAATAAATCTTCCCCTTCGTCAAAAATCTTCCTTTTACCCTAAAACTTACGTTATTCGAAATCAAGCTTCTTCCCGGCAAGTATCGGGCTAGTTTTTATTCCCGTCTCATCATTAATCTTTTTTGAGAAAATCTTCATTACTTCCTTATCCCCGTGAACTAAGAAAATTTCTTTAGGCTGCCACTTTTTTATCGCCTTAATCATTTCGCCCTGGCTTGGGTGCGCGGAGAAATCAAACTTCTCGTACCTGCAACCAACCTTAACAATCTCTCCAGTTTTGTCTTTAGGAAGTTTTCCTTCCTCAACAAGCATTCTCCCCGGAGTTCCTTCAGCTTGGAAAGAAGTCAAATGAATTTTGCTTCTCGGGTCATTAAATATTTTGCTAACATACCCAACAACTGGTCCGCCCTTCATCATTCCAGAAGTAGTAACAATAATACTAGGATTTTTTAGCGCTTTAGCTCTGCCCTGTTTTCCCTGAACCCACTCAACGCTGTTTAATGCTTTTCTCAACCCTTGAGGATCCTTAATCAAATCAGAGTGCTGCATGTAAACTTCAGAAACTTGTTTTCCCATTCCGTCCAAAAATATCGGCGCATCAAGATTATACTTTGAGAGAATATCAATAATTTCCTGACTTCTTCCAATCGCAAGAACAGGAACTATCGCCCACCCTCCGCGCTCAACAGTGCTTTGAACGGATTCGCAAAACGCTTTCTCTTCAAGCTTTCTGTCCGCCTGCTCTCTATCCCCGTAAGTCGCTTCAGTCATTAAGTAATCAACTTTGCCCACATCAAGGTTTGCACCGTTGTGAAGCTGGGTTTCATTAACCTTGTAATCTCCCGTGTAGAGGAAAGACTTTTCTTTGTGAGTTATTTTTGTCAAAGCGGAACCCAAAATGTGCCCCGCATCAAAAAATTCCAAGTGAGTTTCGTTACTAACACTCAAAGGTTTATTATAAGGAACAATAAAATTGTACTGGTGAGTCCTCTCAATCTCCTGCTTCATGTACTTTGGGGCAAGTCCCTCAAACTCCGCAATCTTTATTGAGTCCTTCCACAAAATATCCGCAAGCTCAAGAGTGGGTTGAGTCATGAAACTCAAGCACTCTGACTTTTTGTAAAAGTAAGGCAAGAAACCAGAGTGGTCAAGGTGAGCGTGAGAAATAATCGCAGCCTTAACATGCTCCGTAATCTCCGTAGGATACTGGATATCATCAATGTTTAATTTAATTCCATAATCCATGAGGAACTTTTCCCCAAAATCAACAACAAAAGCGCTACGCCCAACTTCCTGGCAAGCACCATGCCCCGTAATAGAATATTTTTTTTCAGCCATAACAATCACATCAAAAAAAGAGTTAAAAGGTCTCCCCCTAACCCGTGTCTTTTAATAACACAATAAAGGAAAAACATCTTTAAATGCTTTTTGCCCACCTCTTCTTTTTAGCCAGTTTTTTCGTTGAATCCTTAACTATGCCCAAGCTTTCCTCTTCCCTAGTCTCCTTTCCGGAGAATATAATCGCTAACACCAAAGAAAGGATTATGGTCGAAGCTAACGCAAAAACCGCCGCGTAAAACAAAAATCCTTGCGGAACAAAAGGGTGGAGACTAGCAACATAATCCAAATAATCATTCAAAATGAACCAAACCACCGCCAAAAGCACATGCTTCACCCTAAACTCAAAAAGCCCTAAAAGAACAATTGTCTCGATGATTAACAAAAGATGGCTTAATACAAAAAGCCACTGGGCAGAAGCCGCCCCACTAATCAGCAAAACGAAAATAGTCCATAATCCGAACTTAAAATTTCCTACAATTGAAATAAACGAGAGGGCTTTGCTTGGTTTTTCCCCAATTAGTAAAAGCAAATTTATTCCAAAAAGAATCGCGTAAAGCGGGCAATCTGCAATGAACACCCAAAACCAAAACGAATTACTTTCATGCTGAGGCAAGTAATAAGAAATTGAATAAAACCCGGCGGCAAAATTTGCTAGCGCGAGAAGAAAAAGAAAAAGTTTGTTTCTAAAAATTTCAACCATCTAACCACTGAATATAATTGTATAATTGGAAGAAAACATTAAAAAATGAAAAAAATAATAGTTGCCCCAAAAAGGGGGCAACTCTTTTAAAATATTTAGCAACTTCCGCCAGCACTTGCAGAGGTAGTTGTACCAAGCACAGTTGCACACTCACTAGGAGCGGTACTGAACGAATTACAAATAGCCTGCTTGTAAGCTTCGGCATTACCGTACTGATAAACTGCGCTATTCTGAACACCGTTAATAATCAGTGTTGGTGAACCGCTAGCTCCGGCAGTAGTTGAAGCAACATCGTTTGCCTGCATTAAAGCAACCCCTTCAGCAGTAACACAATTGTTGATTTTTGCTTTATCAATACCTAGAGCAGTTGCTCCAGCTTCCCAGCAAGAACCGCTACTACCACAATTAGTGTTCACGTAAGTTACGAAATCAAACCATTTGTTAGTGTCATAATTCTTTAACACGCAAGCTTCTCTTTCGTTTTGAACAACTTCAGGAGCTCCGTGCAAAGACTGCACATCATTCCCATTAACACTCACAATATAGTGAACGTTAAAAGTTGCTTTATCTTTTAACAAACTGAAAACTGGTTTCATTGTGTCCTCAGCCTGATTACCGTAAGGACAAAAACTCATTACGTACAAGTCAACAACAGGCTTATCTGTTTTTACTGGAGTTGTGCTTGCAGTAGGCTCAACTGTTGGCACTGGCAAGTTCTGAGTCAAATCAAAAACCGCGTTAGCAACATAAACCCTCTCGTTTGAAGCGAAAAATTTTCCTTCCTGCGTATTAGTTCCGTCAGAGATGGAGTAATTAACAATTACAAGTCCATCATTAGCGTCCTCAATACTTCCCACTGTCAAAGAAACTTCCTCGCTTCCAAAAACTGCTAGTTGATTATCTTTGAAATATTTGTCAACATTACTTTTTAGTAAAACCTTGTCAATAACAACCGCGCTTGGCGTAGTTACCGGTTTAACGCTCAGTTGAGCCGCGCCGTACCCCGCAATAGTCGCTATGATTGCTGTCCCCAAAACAAGTACAGCCATGAGCACTATTGTCTTCACTCCAAACCCAAGAATTGTTTCCTCCTTAGGGGCGTGCTCTGCTTTGTGCTCGTGAGCAGAGTGATGTTCACTATGATGTTCCTTACTCATTTCAATACCCTCCAATCGTTTTCAATTGAAAAAAACAAATAAATAATGGTTAAAAACCCCACTTCATAAAAAAAATCAACCTTTTTTTGGTAACCCTAACACATTGGAATCACAAGCCAAATTGTTGTCCGTCAAGTAACTAACATCTGTTGGCACAACCTTGCCCGTGAGATTATTTAAAACGCAAATCTCAGTCGAATCAGGACCATAACAATTCCCGTAAGCAACCCAGTTGTAAACCCCAAGCACTCCAACATACAAACTCCAAACCATTGAAACAATCATTATTATTGTTAAAACCCAAGAGATTGCTTCAAAGTGCTTGAAAACAAATCCTGCGGTTGGCTTATTAAAATTTGATATTTTCGTGGTAATTTTTAGCTTCATTTTCTTATCAAAAGAAGTAGTGCATTTTCTTAAAGTAACTCGCCTAAAAACGCAATCCGCCGCCTCAAAAAAATATGCCCGATATTTTGCCGAAACTATTCCCAGGATTGCAAAAACCGCAAGCGCTATTACACAAATCATCTCATTTCACCAAATTATTCTCAAAAAAGGCTTTCTTTTTCTGCAAACATTTTGCAAGAAAATGCTTAAAAACAAAGCCAAATGCTTCTACCAAAACCCTTTCTCTAAAAAGTCTTGGATTAACAAATACTCTCCTGAAACCCCTTATTAAAAGAACGGAGAAACTAGTTACTGCCTAAAAAAAGCGCAAAATTACTCTTTTGAGTACTTCTTTTTCATCTCAACAATCTGCTTCTCATCCATCTTCTGGAACAAAATCTCGCCCTTAATTATTTTTGTTCCCTCTTTAATTTCCTCAAAGCATTTTCCGAAACCAACATCAAGAATTTTTTTGTTCTCATTAAGCATTGTAAAAACTTTTTCTGAAGAAGCGGGAGTAAAAGGATAGTACAAAACCGCAAGTACTTTTGCCAAATCAATACACTCCGCAATTACCGACCCGGCTTCCGCTTTGTCAGTTTTTGCGCGAGTCCAAGGCTCATTCTCCTGCAAGTACTTGTTCCCAAGAGCGCTAATTTCATTCGCCTTCATCAAAGCCTCTCTTAACTGGAGCTTATTCATCAAATCCTTGTATTCTTCAACAAGCGGCTTTATTTGCTCTTCCAATTTTTTTAATTTCTTCTTCTGCTTCACAGAATCAAAAAGTTTTTCGTTAAGTGAAGTAATTCTGTTAACGAAGTTTCCATAATTTCCCACAAGTTCCGCGTTCACTTTACTAAAAAAATCATTCCACTCAAAGACAGAGTCCGTTGATTGAGGCCTCACTCTGAAAAGGTAATATCTCCAAATGTCACTCGCGATTCCTGATTTTATCGCATCATCCCCAAACACTCCAGTGCCCTTGCTCTTTGAGAATTTCTTATCCTCATAGTTGAGGTACGCTGTTGAATCCAAATAATCAACCAAGTGCCACTTCTCTTTAGTTCCAATCAAAAAGCTTGGAAATAATATTGAGTGGAAGGGAACATTATCCTTCCCCATGAATTGGTACAGAGTAATATCTTCTGCTCTCCACCAATCCTCCCACTTAGCCCCCAAAACTTCTTTTGTAATCCCAATGTAACCAATCGGGGCATCAAACCAACTGTAAATAACTTTCCCTTCCCACCCCTTTAACGGAACAGGAATTCCCCACTCAAGGTCCCTTGTAATGCATCTCTCTTTTAGCCCCTGTTTCAACCACTGATCGGTAATATTAAGCGCAAGCGGAGTCCAAGTTTTTCTCTTAGAATCAATCCACTTTTTTAAGTCAGGTTCCAATTTTGGCAAATCAATAAACAAATGCTTGGTTTCTTTCGGAACCGGTTTTGTTCCATCAATTTTACAAATAGGATTAATCAAATCCATCGGGTCAAGCAAGTTACCGCACGCATCACACTGATCCCCCCTAGCGCCCTTAGCATGACACAAGGGACATTCCCCCTCAACGAAACGATCGCTCAAAAACTTTTTTGATTTTTCAGAATATAATTGAGTAATTGTTTTCTCTTTCAAGTACCCATTCTCATGAAGCTTTAGAAAAATGTGAGTGGTTATTTCCTTATTCTCTTTTGAAGAAGTCCTGCCCAAACAATTCGCACTCGCGCCAAACCACTCGTAAATCTCTTTATGGATTTTGAAATACTTATCAACTAATTGTCTCGGAGTCAATCCTTCTTCCAAAGCCTTGGCTTCCGCAGTAGTCCCATGCTCATCAGTACCAAGCACGAACAATACCTCGTTCCCTTCCAATCTCTTAAATCTCGCAAATGCATCCGCCCCAAGAACAGAACCAACCAAATTCCCCAAATGAGGAACATTATTCACATAAGGCAAAGCACTAGTAACAAGAACACGAGAAGGCTTAGTAGAAGATTTGGATTTAGAAACCTTCTTCACAGAAACTGCTTTAGGCTTAGTTACTTTCTTAACAATCATAATAAAGAAAAAGCTAGAAAAGGCTTAAAAAATACTCATAACCGCTTTTTAGCTTCCTTAGCAAGAAGCGGCAATTCTTTAAAAGTTAATTTAAGGGAACCGAGTTCATCCAACTCAACCCACTTAAATTCACTCACTTCCTCTTCCTGTAATTTTATCTCGCCCGAAACAAACTTGCACGCAAAACTAACAATAAAAGAGTCCTTAACCGTCCTCATCCCAAGAGAACTAACTATTTTCACTTTAATACCCGCCTCCTCCATCGCCTCACGATGAACCGTGCCCTCGACAGATTCCCCTTGCTCAACAGGCCCGCCAAGAATACCCCAAGTGCCCTGCCTATTTTTTAACAACAAAAGCTTCCCCTCGTTGTTAAAAATATAACAACCAACACGAACCTCGAATAAGTGGTAAACCATGACACAAACTAGTTAGAAAATATAGAAAAAGCTTTGCTTAAAAAAATCAACCAAACGGTTGAAGAAAATTCTACCATGCCTATATTAGTAACTTCAAAAAGAGTAATACTATGAAAAGTTCTTATTGTGTGCCGACAAACTTTCAAGAAAAGTATATTAATGAAATAATAACGCTTAATCAGACCCATCAGTCAAAAGTGGTTGAACTATACGGCACCACCCCCACTTCTTTTGTAGGCCATGTTAGAGAACCTATTTCAGTACCAAAAATTAACAAAAAGGAACTAATAACCCACGTTGAATATTTGCACAAACACGAGCTAAAATTCAACCTTACTGCTAACACTATATTTTTAGATAACAAAGAATCGACCGAAAAAGGAAAGAAAAAACTCGATGATTTCTTCAAAGAAATAATTGCTTCAAAAATTGATTCAGTAACCCTGGCCAATCCATACCTAATAAAATTTGCAAACCAAAATTACCCTGCCCTTAAGATTAAATCCTCCTGCGGGATAGAAGCCACTACAGTCGAAAACATAAAAAAACTTGATTCACTTGGTTTAGAAACAATAGTTTTAAACAGAAAACTAAACAGAGAATTTTACATACTGGCCCAATTGGATAAGAGGCTACTGAATAAACTAGAGCTCGTTGTTAACTCAAAATGCAACCACGAATGTCTATTTTCGACAAACCACGCCCTATTGTCAGGGAAATCATCACAAACGGAGAAAAAGCTTGGAAATTTTACTTACCCCTATTACTCTATCCTTTGCGCCGCTGAAACTATGGCCTCCCCAGAAGAATTCATTAAATCCCCATGGATTAGACCCGAAGATATTAAAGAATATAATAAAATTGGAATTTACAACTTCAAACTGGATGGCAGAGGCAAGAACGAATTTAATCTGCTAAAAGTTATAGACGCATACCTTGAGGGAAATTATGCTGGAAATTTACTTGATTTAATAGGCCATCAAAAACTAAAACAAATAGACCTCAAGATTGATAATAAAAAACTAAACGGGTTTCTAGAGTTCTTCAAAAATAAACCTCCTTGCACAATAACAAATTGTTCAAAATGCACTTACTGCTCAAAAATAGCACAACGCGCCATCTCATTCAATGAGGCTAAACGCAAAACTGAACTAAAAAAACTCAACCTAATTACAGCATGCCTTACAAGCAATAAATTCAACCCAAATTATGCACACGACCACGCATTTTGGAAAAAAATAATGCAAAGCTCCGAAAGCGCTGGTCCTTTTCAACTTGTTGAAAACTATTCTACCAGAGCTGAATAATATGGACCAAAACAAAAAATATGCTAACCCCTCCACCACCCCCTTCCCTAAAATATTATTAAATTTTGAGAGAACTGCAAAAATACTGGATTTGGGTTGTGGAGAAGGCAGGACACTGAAAGCACTAAAGAAACAAGGATTCTTAAACTTGGAAGGAATTGACTCAAACGAAGAGGCCATAAAAAAATCAAAAAAATACCTTGATGTAAAAAACATTGACGTATTAGAATTCAACACAACCAAAAAGTATGATATAATTCTTGCAATGGGTTTATTTTCACTTCTACAAAAAAACGAGCAAAAAAGGCTAATTGGAAAAATTGAGAGTCTTTTGTCAAAAAACGGAGCAGTAATATTTGAAGATTTTGGCTTAAACTACACCTTAAAATATATCAAACGATACTTATTGAATGCGACTATAACAAAAGAATATGGGACTTTCAAATATAAGGGGTTAGTCATCCATCATTTTTCTAAAAATGAGACAAAGGAACTGTTCAAAGATTTTGATTTATTTATGAAACAAGAAAAATATATTTCAATAAATGGAAATTATATAAATGGACTCACTGTGATTGCATGGAAAAAAACATTGAAATAGAAAAAAAATACCAAGTAAAAAATTTTAACTTAGTAGAGCCTGCCCTCCAAAAAGAAGGATTTGAAAAATGCGCCGAAGAAAGACAAATCGATGTACCCATCAGTCAAGTTTATCACGAACTAATAAACGCATGGCCAAGAGTCAGATATTCCCCAAAGACCAAAAAAACAGTTGTAACAATTAAGGGAAAAAAATATGCTGAAAACTTAAAACCCGTAAGGGCCGAAATCGAATTCGAAACAGCTGACTTTGAAAAAAGCATAGAATTTTTTGAACTAATGGGCTTTTTCCCTATGGGAAAAGTGGATAAAATGAGAAAAATATACAAAAAGGGCCCAGTGGAAGTCGCACTTGATACAATTAATGGGAACAGACACTTTGTCGAAATAGAGGTTAAAATAAACAATCCAAAAGAAGGCCTTAAATTAATTGAAAAACACGCAAATCAATTGGGACTTTTTAATGAAATTAACGAAGGTTATTTTGATTTAATAAATAAATCAACAAAAAAAGTATTCACCGCCACCTATAATACACTTAATGAAACTAGCACTGCAAAAATTCTTTTAGGGGCAACAACTAGCATAATCCGCGGAAACATACTCTGCGTGTCGGGAAAAAATGGCTCCTATTATGCTGGCTTTCAAGGGAAAAAAATAATTCTCACAAAAGACAATTGTTTGAAACTCATTAACTAAATATAATCAACCAAACGGTTGAAGAAAATTCTACTCTAGTTGTATTAATCCCCTAAACAGCAAGTACTAATATGTTTGACAATGAAGAGAGAATAATTCATTACGAGGAGGACACCCAAATAGAAGAAATAATTAGCTCCCTCGCGCTTGAAGACTTCCTCCTCGTAGAGCACAAAACAAGAGCAAAACAACTCCACTTCAAAAGAATACTAGAACCGCCCCAAACAAGACTCACTGAGGAATAAGCATGCTGACAGTACTAGACAACGCTTACTACAAAAAAGCGAGCGAACACCCGAACTTCTCCCAAACCCACGAAAAAATCCTCTACGTGCTAATGCACGAAAAAAAACACTACACAAAAGACGAACTACTCTGTTTAGCAAACTACTCACAAGAAAAACTCGATTACACCCTAACCGACCTTGAAGAAACAGGGCTAGTACAAAAAACCGGATGCCTCTACAAACTCTCCGAACCAGAAACCCTAAACCAACAACTAATACCAGAACTCGCGCTAATCAAAACACCAACAGCGCCGAAGAAAAAGAATATGAAATGAAAAAATGGTGAGTTTAATGACTGTAAATGGACTGTGCTTGTTGAATAGAAACGAGGAAAAATTTGAATGCATAATAACATTCAATATGAAAGACTTCGCACTCGCAAAAAACATAATACAAGTATTCGAGCCAAAAGAATACTAACTAATCCAATACTATATTATTTTCCTTCAACCACTCATCAGCAATCTTTGCCCTCTCTTCCCTTGTAGGCATATGCCCATCATACCCGTTCGCATAAGCTTTTTTTCTTAACTTAGCAATACCCTCCATGAACTTCTTCATATTTTCTTCCGCCTCGGCCTGCCTCTTCAAGTTCAACCTAACAGAATCCTTCAAAAACTCGCTTCGAGAAGAATAATTCCCCGACTTTGAAACAAACGCATCAATAGTCTCCGCCAACTTATCCTCAACCGCAAAACTCAACATCTTCACCAAAAAAACACCTTAATAACATATTAATAACATGTTATTAAAAAGGTTTTGGTTGAAAACGAAGCTGAAAAAAACAATGGTTTTATTCCCTTTCAAACTGAAAGTAACAATGCAAAACAACTATTTAACTCCAATATTGGGAAATTCAACCAAAAGCTCAATAATCCAAATTCTAACAGAAAAACCACTGACTCTGAAAGAAATACAACACCAACTTGAAAGAATTAGTTCAAAACCAATTACTTACCAAGCGACACACAAAGCAACCACAGAAATGATAAACGACGAAATACTCACAAAAACTGCAAATAAAAAAATTGAAATAAGTAAAGATTGGATTTACAACCTAGAAAACTTTACCAAATCTTTGAAATCACTCAACAATCAAGCAGGTTTAGTAACAGTCTATTGTTATGACAGTTTTGGTAAATTCGTTTCAGCAATAATAAGATTCGTTCATGACGCGCCGAATGAAAAAAAACTTGAAGGGGTTTGTCTAACAAAACACGCTTGGCCCCCAATAGGTCTTTCAAAGCAAGACTATGAACTACTTACAAAACTATTATCTGAAACAAAATACTACGATGTTTCTACTAGAAAAAGCCCTCTTGGGGAGGCATTCGCAAAAACATTGGAGAAAATGGGCAAAACAGTTAAAGTAGGTTCGAAATTAAACAACCAATTGGACTTTATCTGCAAAGGGGACGATACATTCGAAGTATCCTTCGAAAAAGACCTACAAGACCAAATGGAGAGAATATTTAAAAAACACAAAACCCTAGACGAAAATGCAATTAATGATGTTTTAATGAATATTATGACCAAAAAGACCTTAATTAAAATAATACACACTCACTCGTCAGAATACGCAAAAGAGCTCAGAGAAAAAGTGCTAAAAGAATTCAATTAACTCCCTAACTAGGCAAAATACTCTTTTTATTCCCTTACAGCAATAAAATACTCATGCCGGACACAAAAACCGCCTTAAAAATACTATTCGGGAACAACACCACAAAAGCCACCATCCTAGAAACCCTAACAGAAAAACCACTAACCCAAAAAGAACTCCACTGCCTCGTCCAAAAAAACAACCCACACCCCCTAACCTACCAAGCCACGCACAAAGCAACCACAGAAATGATACAAGACGAAATACTCACAAAACAAGGAAAACTTATAGAAATAAATAAGGAATGGGTGGAAAAACTTAACATACTAGCGACTAGTTTGAAGTCAAAAGATGAACAGCAAATTGAAAGAAACCGCACCCCTGCCGAAAAATTTGAGCTAGACACATTTGTTGACTTTGGCAAGTTTGTAATAAAATTTTTTCATGACACTCAAAACATAGAAAATAATCCAGGCGTTTGCATCATGAGACATTCCTGGCCAGTATTCGGCATGGGTAAAATGGATTATGAAATATTAGTCAAATTACTTAAAGAAACTACATTTTATGACCTTGTACTCAACGATACACCACTTGATAGATCTTTTGGCAAAGTACTTGAAAAACTCGGGAAAAAGGTTAAAACCGGAGCAAAATACGATACAAACTGCGACATAGTATGCAAAGGCAAAGATGTTTTTTACATATATTTTTCAAACGAACTTAAAGAAAAATTTGAAGACATGTTCAATAAATACACAAGCCTTGAAGAGCTTGACATGAACGACCTAATGAAAGAAGTCCTGAGTAAAAAGACCAAAATCACTATTGTCCACGTGGTGGATCAAACCATCGCTAGTAACATAATAAAAGATGCCATACACTCACACTGTGCAAAAAGGTAGTGCTTGTTTAGTAGAAAACAGCTAAAATTAATATCCTTTGTCTGGGCTCAGAACTCAAAAAACCCAAAATTACTGAACGTTACAGTAGGCCACTTACTTTGTCCAATACATTACTTTGAGTCGCAACCAAGTACCCTTTTTTCCCTGCTATTCCTAGTAAATTACTATTTGGATTGAGCGCAATTGATTTACCAACAATTTCAAATATTTGCTCATCATGTTCGGAATCCCCAATACCAATGCAATCAGACAAATTAATTTTGTTCTGAGCACAAAATTGTTTAATTGTGGATTGTTTTCCTTCTCTAGTTTGCAAATTTGTCAAAACTTTATTTGTATAAACCCCATTTTTTACCTCGGTTATAGATGCAAAAACCGCGTCTAATCCAAGGTACTGTTTTACGAGGGAGGCCGTTTCAATTACCCCGACAGAAACTCCAACAACAATATACCCTTTTTTATGAAATAAAGAAATCAATTCTTTTGAAGACCTGTAAATATTTGGCGTAAAACTGGGGAAAAACAAGTTAGCAGCTGACTCAATATCACTTTTATTTTGCCCTTTAATCCCATTTCCCCAAATCTCGCCCCATTTTTCCAACCAGTCAACAAAAGTCATCTTGCCTTTCTTAAACTCTAGCATCAACTCTTTTTGTTTATCATACGAAAATTGAGGGAACATTCCTTTGGCATACAAATAATTTACAAAATTTATTGTTATATACCCTTTCAAAAGGGCCCCATCAATATCTGTAAAAATAGCTTTTTTTCCAGGCATAAAAATATCATCTCAGCTAAAAATTTTCTTTCTTAATACTTTTTCTGAGAGAAGCTTTGATTTAGCAAATTTTTCATTTAACCGATCAAATAATTCCTTGCATTTATTTGTATATTCTTTCAATGGCTCTTGCCCACTATTAAAAGCCTCAGCACAATATTTCCCACTCCTCAATGCATAACTTATTCCTTCCGCACTACTCGGGCTAATTAACCCCGCTGCTTCTCCGCACAAAATAACTGAATCTTTTCCAAGACATATATCCTTTATTGATTTTGGTCTGAGGACTATGGCAGAATTAATAACCCCATCGCCAGAAATATTAAATTTTTGATGTAATTTCTTTTTTAGTAACAAGAATTTCTCGTTTGAATCTTTGGGATCCAATAATGAGCCAATTTCCACGTATGGCCCCTTGGGGATTATCCATGAATAGAAATCAGTTATTTCATCATCAAAAATAAAATAAGCTTTGTCAAATTTAATGTCCGATTTTATAAATTCCTGTAATCCAATATAGAACCTTATCTCCCTCGGATCCACTTTAGCCCTAACCTTTGATAAAGCACCATCACAACCAACTAGATATTTTGATATAATTGGCTTAACCTCGCCATTCGATTCAAGCATTATTACTTTATGCAAATTGTCCTTAGTCGTAGTAAATTCAACATACGACGTGTGCTTTACAAAGTGAACATTTTTTTTATTTCTAACTGAGTCAAATAAAAAATTATCCAGCGCAAAACGATCAGAATTCCAAAAACCTTTTTTTGTGACTTTCTCAAGTGCGTTATCCCAATCCACATAAGTAATATCCAAATAATTTGGTTGATTAAGCAAATATTTTTCTATATTGCCTCCAAAATAATCTATTCC
>Ga0247841_10008888_pt1 | contig 14250 bp, 15 predicted proteins | sample LaCruzMarch2015__2_FD_192410 | JGI IMG/M metagenome (GOLD analysis project Ga0247841, IMG submission 192410) | Freshwater microbial communities from meromictic Lake La Cruz, Castile-La Mancha, Spain - LaCruzMarch2015_18m | ecosystem: Environmental > Aquatic > Freshwater > Lake | place: Spain...
CAAATCCCATCCTGGTTTATTGGGAGCTGAACTTCTTGGCCTTACAGCATAAATTTCAGGAGGCGTATGCGATTCCTGACCTTCACAAAACGGACAAGGCTCGCCTGCAGGGATATCCTTAGACTGAACATTAAACTGATCCGGACGCCTAGATCTTTCAGTGGCAATAATAACCCATCTACCTATAACTGGATCTTTTCTTAGCTCTGGCATAGTTAAAAATTATATCACAATAGCGCTTAGTTGCAACTTAATTTTTCCCCAACCTTAATTTTATGCCCGGCAATGAACTCTTCAATATTCATCTTCCGTTTACCTTCTATTTGAAGTTCATTTATTTTTAAACAATCTTTACCTGTAGCTATTATTAAACCGCTCTTAGAAACCTGTATAACTTCTCCTGGCTTAGCCTCATTTTTTAAGTCCGTAATAACACTGGCGTTAAAAATCTTTAGAAGCTTGCCTTTGTAATGCGTAAAAGCCCCTGGCCAAGGCAATGTCCCATGAATAAGATTATAGATTTTGACTGCAGGCTTATCCCAATCAATTCCACCGTCACGCTTTTTTAATTTAGCGGCAAACGAAACTTTAGATTCATCTTGAGGGATTAATTTAAACTTCTTATTTTTAATTAAACTTATTGCTTCCAGTAATAGTTCTGAACCTAAAGAACGTAATCCATCCTCCAGATTAATAAATGTATCTAAATCAGAAACTTGGACACTTTTTTGCAGGATGATTGGTCCGGAATCCATTTTCTTAGTAACCTTCATAATTGTAACACCGGTTGTTTTGTCACCATTAATTATCGCCCAATTGATAGGAGCGGCACCTCGGTACTTTGGAAGCAGCGAGGCATGAATATTAATCGGCATGATTTTTGGAATATCCAGTATTTCCTGAGATAACAATTGCCCATAAGCAACAATTACAAATAAATCTGAAGATAAACTAGTTAAGAATTCTTTTGATTCTTTAGTATTTATATCTTGGGGTTGATAAACCTTTAAGCCCGATTCTAAAGCAACAGTCTTTACATCTGTTTTTGACAAATGCAAATGCCTCCCCTTTTTCTTATCAGGCTGTGTTACAACACAGATGATATCCTCACCTTTGTCAATCAGCGCCTGTAAGGCAGAAACTGCAAAATGTGAACTACCAAAGAATACTATTTTCATGTTTTTGTTTGGAATTTGTAATTTGTTATTTATTTGGCATTTGGATTTTGTTATTTGTCATTTACTTATAATGGGTCTACATCTACCGTCACTATTATACCCGAATGCTTAAAACTTTTTAAGTTATTTTTTAAGAATACGTTAGCACTTAAGACTTTGTTTGTAACTATTAAAATTTGCCAATAAAAATTACCACGGAGTTTTATATGCGGCGCAGGATTCACCGAAACAATCGAAATATCCTTATTAATATTAGCTTTACTTAATTCCTTAAACAGGCTTAAGGCTGAATCTTTAACCTTATCCTCAAACTTCCCCCTTAATTTAATTAAAATCATATGTTTATAAGGAGGAAAACCTAATTGCTTGCGCACCTTTAACTCGTTATCATAGAAAATATTTGCATCCTTCTTAAGAAGTGCCTGAAAGCAGGAAAGCTCAGGTGATGCCGTTTGGATTATAATCTGTTTACTGGTAAGGTTTATTAAACCGCTTAATAAACAGAAGGCTTTCTCGCTTGAACGAAAATCAATACGATTGATTGTATTATCTATGCCCAAAACTCCAACAAGATCAAATTCTAGATCGGGATGCTTTAAACATGCACTTGTTGAAATAATTATATCGCTATCTACTATGTCTAAATTAGACTCATCATCCAGTATCTTAATCCGCGCTTGAGGGAAAATACGCGATAATTCACTTTCAATTCTTTCGGTGCCTGCCCCGGAGAACTTAATATACCCGGCATTACAACTTGGGCAGATATTCGGCAAAGGCATTTTAAAATTACAATAATGACAGCTTAATATATCAGTTTTAAAATGATATATTAAATTAACATTGCAACGCGGGCATTTTAATGCAGCCTGACAATTATGACATGCAGCCTGCGTAGCAAATCCCCTTCGATTTAAAAATAGAAGTATCTTACCCTTATTCTGTAAAACTGAATAAATAGACTCTTCTAATAATCTTGCCAATACCGGTCTCTTATTCTTACCAACAAAAGGGAGCCTACGGGTATCAATTATTTTAATTTCCGGAAAAGGTTTACCTCTAGATATTAAATTATATTCTATTCTTTTGTTTTTAGCTAAATAATAACTTTCTAATGAAGGCGTATTACTGCCTAAAATAACCTTAGCCCCTTCAATTTCAGCGCGTTTTAAAGCTACTTCCCGGGCATGATAATGCGGGACTTGATCCTGTTTATATACGTTATCTTCTTCAGCTTCAATAATAATAAGGCCTAAATTTGTAACCGGCGCAAAAACAGCAGAGCGCGTTCCAAGCACAACTTTAGGTTCAGAACTACCAATGCTTACCCACTCTTTAAGCTCTTCTGTCTGCTTACGGTATGATAGATAAGGTTTAATCTTTAATTCTTCTAATATTTTATCTTTGGCTTTTAAAACTAAAGGTACATCCGGAAGTAAAAGTATTGAAGATCTTCCAGAATTTAAAGTTTCTTTTAATGCAGATAAATAAAAATCCCATCTTTTACCCCCGCTTAAATCGTGGATAAGTACTGTATTGCTCATTTAATCTCTTTTCCTAAGCGTAAACCTAAAGGTATAGCGCTTTCTATGGCCTCACCAAAAGAACAATTATAATATTCAGATATATCTTTTGCTAAGAATAGTAGCTGCTGATTTATAATGGGTTTAGTATCTATGATTTGCAAAATTGGTTTAATTTTCTTAATACTGCTCTTTTTAGCTACTCCAACAACATATCCTACCATTTTCTTAGGGCCAAAACTAACCCAGACCCTTATCCCAATCTCAATACCCTTTTCCAGTGATTCTGGCACAAGATAGTCAAACGGTCCGCTTATTGGTAAGCCCACAACTATTTTAGCGTATAACATCAGCGATTTCCTGGCAGGTAAAAGGCTTCTTTACTTTTCTTATTCTTTCTTTGATTTCTTCAATTTTTAGGGGATTATTCTTTAAATCGGAGACAATATATTTTATCTGACGGATATGACTTGGAGTCATACCTATCCCAAACTCAGCCAGGGCTTCAACATTACCTTCTTCCTGGCCCGGGATTACAGAAATGAATATCGGGATTAACTCCATATTAATAACTTCGGCAATTGTAGATCCACCTGCTTTAGTAATAATAATGTCTGAGACTGCCATTAATTCTTCGGTATTATCTACATACCCGAAAACTTTTACATTCGGTAAATTTCGCCTCAGCATCTTATGGTAAAGTTTTTCATTAGACGCACAAACAACTATAACCTGATATTCTTTACACAACAATTCAGCAATCTTTTCTAAGGGGCCGATCCCAAAAGAACCAGTCATAAGCAAGATTGTAAATACATTTGGATCAATCCCAATCTTTTTGCCCAAAGCAACCCGATCAAATATAACTGAAAATTTAGTGCAATAAGGAAGCCCGAACACTTTTATAATATCTTTATTTACTCCTTCCTGCATAAGTCTATCCTTAGTAAAATCTGAAGCTGCAATATAAAGATCTGTGCTATCTGCAATCCAATAAGGATGAACACCGAAATCAGTAATTATTGTAACCAACTTAGACTTAATCCTCTTTTCTCTTTTTAAAAATGCAGCGATATCTGAAGGAAGAAAATGCGTAGAGATAATTACATCAGGATTTTCTCGGATAAGGAAACGGATAAATCTAATCGAATTAATATAATTGATAAAAGATGCCAAAGGTAAACTTATAAAACGAAATAATTTAAATTCGGTCAGCCAAAAAGCAAAATTCCACAAGCTGACCATATACTTAATTACAAAAGAATACCCTACAGTATAATCAAACTTAAATAAAGCATTGGTCTTATCTAATACATCAACAATTTTTAATTTTAAATCCGGCCTGGATTCTGCAAGATGGTTAAATACTGCTTCTGCAGCTCTGCGGTGACCGGCTCCTGCTGAAGCATGGACAATCAAGACATACATAAGTTAACCCCTTTTAATAATAAAATCTGCGGCCTTCTTTAAATTACTAAACACAAAATCGGGATTGGCTTCCCAATTACTCTTATTGCTTAACTTTTCTTTCCCCGATAAAACCAATATTGATTTGCAACCTGCCCTTTTTGCAGTAATGACATCTCGGATAGTATCGCCAACAAAATAAGCATCCTTTAGTTTAAACTTAAACTCTTTAGCGCATTTCTTTAACATGCCCGGGGCAGGTTTACGGCAAGAACATTTTGTTTCTTTAGTATGGATACAATAGTAAACGCCGGTCAACCTGCCGCCGGATTTATCAATTTCTTTAAGCATCTTAACAGTTATAGCATCTAACGTTTCTTGTGAATAAATTCCCCTTCCGACCCCTGCTTGATTGCTGGCAACAAATAAGCTATACCCGGATTTATAAAGTTTTGCTATTGCCTCTTTTGCTTTGGGCAAGAACCGGAATTTCTTGGCCGAGGTGATATAAAGTTTATCTCCGGGATATTTGTTTATAACCCCATCTCGATCTAAAAATACTGCTTTCATATTTTTTTATTCTTTATCTCCCAATATTTGGCATAGGTCATCAACTGATAGGCGCTAGAAGCCAAAGCCATCATGAACCCAATAAAACCATCCTTTTTTCCTTTTTTAGTATAATAAAACTTAATGAACCGGGAAATCGCCTTAACCATACATAACCCAAAACTCATTTTTCTGCCGTCCCTGATCCACTTCTTGGCCTCAAAATCTGTCTGATGATTAAGTTTTGAGAAAAGATTTTGAAAATCCCTGTAAGCATAGTGGATTATATCTGATTTTAAGGTGAAAGTTTTACCTTCTAAGAATGCCCGGGGATGATACTCTGCCTCCTCCTCATATCTAAAATCCTTTTTTGAATACATCTTTAGTTTGGCATTTGGATACCAACCGCCGTACCTAATCCAGTAATTACCAATAAAATTCCTATGCGGAATATTGTAACCTAAGAATTTTGGCCCTTCTTTAAATATGTTTATAATTTCGTCTCTTAGCTCCGGGGTAGCCCGCTCATCAGAATCAAGGCTTAAAATATAATCACATCTAGCTAAAGAATAGGCGTAATTCCTGTGAGCCCCTTCCCTATCCCATTTTCTTACCTGGATATTATTTGTATATTTCTTTACGATCTCTAAAGTGTTATCTGTGCTCATATCATCGACAACCACAATATCGCTAACCCAATCAGAAACACTTTTTAAACAGTCTTCAATAATTGCTGAACTATTTTTTGTTAATACGACTACACTTAAATTAATTCTTTCCATTAAGAAACTCCTTTGCCCAAAAGGGCACGCCTGCGCAATACTTATAAGCGCAGGGCGTCATGTACGGTTTGAACAATATACTCTTTCTCTTCGCTAGTTAACTCTGGATAAATCGGTAAAGTAAAAGTCTCTTTGGCTGCTTTCTCAGATTCAGGAAAACTTCCCTTTTTGTATCCTAAATACTTAAAACACTTTTGTAGATGTAACGGCACTGGATAAAAAATCCTAGAATCGATCCCCTTTGCATTCAGATACTCTAATATGGCATTACTGGGCTTAGATAGCCTTAAAGTATATTGATGGTAAATATGGGTTGTATAATCTGGGACAAAAGGAGCCTTAAGTAATCCTGCTAAATTCTTATTATAATAAGCAGCCACTTCGCGCCGTTTAATGTTCCAACCATCTAAATACTTTAACTTTACATTTAAAACTGCAGCCTGAATTGAATCCATACGATTATTATGACCTAAAACTAAATGATAATATTTATCCTTATTCCCTTGATTGCGTAATATCTTTAACTTTTCAGCAATTGCCTCACTGTTTGTTAAGATCATGCCGGCATCACCAAAAGCCCCGAGGTTCTTGCCAGGATAAAAACTTACTGATCCGCAGTCACCCATTGTTCCGGCTTTTCTCCCCTTGTACTCTGCGCCAAATGCCTGGGCAGTATCCTCAAGTACCTTTAGCTTATGTTTCTTGGCGATTTTTAATATTTTATCCATATCTGCACATTGGCCATAAAGATGCACCGGGATAATTGCTTTTATATTTAAGCTCTTTTTCTTAAGCAATACTTTTTCAATACTAGGGATTGAGATATTATACGTATCTTTATCTATATCAGCAAAAACCGGACGAGCACCTATTGCAGCTACTGCACCGGCAGTGGCATAATATGTAAAAGACGGACAAATTACTCCATCACCCGGTCCCATACCTAATGCCTTTAAGCTTAAAGAAATAGCATCTGTACCGTTAGAAACACCTATAGCATATTTGACCCCGCAATACTTAGCTGCCTCTTCTTCAAATTTAGAAACTTCACTCCCGAGTATAAAAGAAGTATTATCGATTACTTTTTTAATCGCTTCGTCAATCTCTTGACGGATAGGACTGGTTTGTCGCTTTAAATCCAAAGCTGATATTTTCATTTTCTCTCCAATTAGTCATTGCGAGGAGGGCGAAGCCCGACGAAGCAATCTCATAGCTCTCCATACAAATCTCTGTAATTAGGGTTATCTTTTTCTATTAACTTAATCTTATCTTTGCGTGATCCGCCTTTTATTTGCTTCTCTCTTAATATTGCTTCCTCAATATTATCAAATATTTCATAATAAACAAGTTTATCTATGTTATATCTCCTAGTAAAACCCGCTACTAATTTTTCCCTATGTTCATATATGCGCTTTACTAAATTACTGGTAACCCCTGTATATAAAACAGTATTATTCTTGTTGGTTAGAAGATATATGTAACCCTGTTTTATAGACATCTTTAGATTGCTTCGGTCGCCATGCTCCCTCGCAATGACGATAGCATTTAATCTAAAAGTTTAACTACTGCTTCAAACACATCATCAACACTTATTGTTCTTAAGCATTCCTTATCCCTATCGCAGACAGAAACCCTAAAATTCTTATAACATGGCCTGCACTCTAAATCTTTCTTTATCACTTTATAATCCTGACAATCATTTGGGTATGGACCATAAACAATTTCACTAACCGGACCGAATATTGCAATTGTTTTAACACCTAACGCGCAAGATATATGCATTGTACCGCCGTCATTTGCAATGAGTAGATTTAAACACTTAATTATTGCGCTTAAATTTTCTAATGGGACTTTACCTACAAGATCAATCGGCTTATTGCGCATAGCACTAACTATGATATCAGCAATGGAGCGTTCTGTTTCATCACCAAGAATAAGTATTTTTGCTTTAAACTTCTCTGCTAATTTATCCGCTAGTTGGGCAAACTTTAAAGCCGGCCAATGTTTTATGGATGCATCTTTCCCCCAGCTGCCTCCTGCACCCGGAGCAATGCCTATTAGTAAATCGCTATCTTCAATCCCCCTAAAGGTAAGTAAATCTTTGGCTTTAATCCTCTCTTCATCTTTGATATATAAGTCTAATCTTGTTTTATTTACCTCGATATTAAGCGGCTTAAGCAATTCCAGATAATATTCAACTACGTGCTTACTTTCATAGGAATCTAATCTTTGCTTATCGGTTAAGAACCTTCCCCGGCCTTTATAATCAAACCCGATTCTTTTTTTAATCCCACAGAACAGGCTAATTAAACCGTAGCGATGGTCAAGCGAATAATCTAAAACCACATCGAACTTCTGCTTTTTTAAACTAATAAACAACTTAAAAGCTAAATAAATACCTCTTAATATTGATTCATTATAGATTTTTTTTATGTCGCCCCTTGAAAGAGCAAAAACTTTATCTATATTTGGATTGCTGGTCAATAAAGGGGATACCCTCTGATTACACCAAAACCCGATAAAACTTTCCGGGTACTTATCTTTTATTGCCTTAACTATAGGCGTAGTAAACAAAACATCGCCTATTCCAAAAGGATTAATAATTAAAAACTTTCTTTTTAAATTAGCGCCTGTATTCCTTTTTAAAATCATCATCAAATCTTTCAATATCATCTTCGCCCAAATAGCCCCCCGTTTGAACTTCAACGATCCTAACAGGCAGTTTGGTAGAATTTTGGAGCCTATGCTTTATGCCCATTGGAACATACACACTTTGGTTCTTATTTGCTATAAAAGTACTTTTACCTATTGTGATATTAACCCTTCCGGAAACAACCACCCAGTGTTCAGAGCGGCTCTTATGGCGCTGAAGGCTTAAACGCTTGTAAGGATTAATTTCGATCAATTTAATCTTAAAACCTAAGCCCTCTTGTAAAATAGTAAATGATCCCCAGGGTCTTCTTTCAGTTAAATGCACAATATGCTCTCTACGATTCCTTGATTTTAAAGTATTGACTAAATTCTTTACTTCCTGGGTCTTATTTTTATCGCAGACTAAAAGTGCATCCGGAGTATCTGCAATTATAATATCTTTTAATCCGATTGTAGAGATAAGCCTATTTCCCTTGCTAAAAGCACAAACACCGGTACTACCTAAGTTAATTATATCTCCGGAAGAAACATTACCCCTAGAATCCTTAGGAAAAACTTCTCTTAAAGCATCCCAACTTCCGACATCTGTCCAATAAAATGTTGCCGGCACTAGGACAATTCCTTTAGCGTGCTCCATTATCCCATAATCAACAGATATTGGCTTGATTTTAGGCCAGACTTTATTTATATCATCTTTTGATTTTATTATCTTTAGCTGTTTATATAAACCTGGGAGATATTTTTTAACTTCGTCTAAGAAAACTGAAGCTTTCCAGATAAACATCCCGCTATTCCAGTAAAAGTTCTTATTCTTAAAGTAGATGCTTGCTTTATCCTGGCTAGGTTTTTCAAAAAACTTCTCAACTTTTTGATAACCTTTAACCCTATCTTTGGTTTTAATATAGCCATAACCCGTAGAGGGATTTGCAGGTTTGATACCTATAGTAACTAAAAAATTGTTCTTAGCGCTTACTATAGCTTTTTTTATAACAAGTTTAAATTCTTTTACATTCTTAATATAATGATCTGCCGGTAAAACTACCAATACTGCGTTCTTATCTTTATCGCCAATTAACTTAGCGCATAAGCCGATTGCCGGAGCAGTATTTTTACCTTCCGGTTCTAAAATTATGTTTTCTTCGGGTATGCCTAGATTTTTTATCTGACTCAACAATTCATAGTAATATATCTTATTCGTTATGATAAAAGTATTACTTGGGATGATTAGTCCCTTTATGCGTTTAACTGTAGTCTGCAAAAGACTCTCTTCGCCAATAATCTTCATAAATTGCTTTGGCTCTAACTCTCTTGAAAAAGGCCAAAAACGCGATCCTACACCCCCAGCTAGAATAACCGCATAGTTCATTATAACACCTCTCAACAGTTAGTTGACACACCTTGCCAAATATGATTGGCAAGTGTGCATTTTCTTTTGCTACCGAACCATCAGCCAGAAAGGGCGCACTTGGCATTCCCTTAAGCCAAGGTGCCTATAGGTTCGGGTGCAACACAGTAATAATTTTGTCTATCACTTGTTTAACTGAAATACTTGATAGATTATTACTCTCAAGAATAATATGTCCCTCTCCCCATGGGCCCCATCGTCGCGCTGTTTTTCCTGGCAGATCGCTCCTGAATAACGCCACCACTTTAGTCCCCACTGACGCAGCCAGATGCATTGGCCCGCTATCACCAGAAATTAACAACTTAGAACTTTTAAGTAAACCTGCCAATTCTATTAAGGAAGTTCGGTTAATCATATTCAGAATATTTTCTCCTAAATTATCAAAATATTCTTTTTCTTTGCCATTACCTACTATAGCCACTTTTAAACCTAATTGCATTAATCTAAGGGCTAATTCTTTAAACTTCTCTAGTGGCCACTGCTTAACGGGATCGCTTGTCAAAGGGTGTATCGCTACAAACTGTGAAGCAATAAAGTTAGGATTCTTATCTATCTTTAACCTTAAACTCCTATCCTTGGTTGTAGCACCAATAAGCGAAACTAACTCTAAATTATAGTCTACTTCATGCTTTAACCCAAGATATTTTTCATCTTTAATTTTATGCGTGAGCAAGAATCCCATTTTTCTATTATAACCAACCCTAATAGGAATTCTAGCCCAAAAGCTAGCTAGATGAGCTTCTTTAGTTGGGTTTAAAATAACACATAGATCAAATTTATATTTTCTTAAATTATCCTTAACATCATCCCAAACACAAACCTCATCAACCCATTCAACTGCTTCTGCCAGTTCTTTAACACTAAAGCTAACTGCCAAAGTAAGTTTTGCTTGCGGATATGTTTCTTTTAAGGCCCGTAATGCCGGGATATTTAGTAAAAACTCTCCAAACCTGTCATTACGGATAGCGAGAATGTTTTTCATTAAAATAAAGTATAAATAAACGGTGCAGCTGGTCCACTGCTTGAAGCCAAGAAAATAAGCAATCCTAATAATAACAACATAATAATAATCGGTGCAAGCCACCACTTCTTACGCACTTTTAAGAAATCCCAAAATTCCCTTAATATAGACAATTTTCCCATATATAATCTCCTCCACAGTTAGTGGACACCGAACGATCCGATACGTTCGGGTGTAACACAGTTAGTAGACACCAATCCTTCCGGTAGAATTGGGTGTAATACAGTTAGTAGACACCGAACCATCCAATAGGTTCGGGTGTCTAAAATTGTTTTTCGTAGTTAATTTGAGTGTTGTCTTTAGCCTTCCAGTATGTCTGCTTATTCTTATCTATCTTAAGCTCTAACTGATCAATTCTAAATATTTTCATCAAGATGCCAATAGGTGTAAATACAAGATAAAACATTATTATTAGTATTAATCTGGTATTAATCCAACCCAGAACAAAAGCAAAACGCATCCAGACAATATAAATGAGCCTTAATGTTTTAGGTAAAACAATTGCCCATACGTTAATTAAAGCAGCTACACATAAAAGATACTGACTACTCGGCTTTCGCCTAAGATAAGCAATAAAACCTAATACACACAAAGTAATTGCTATAGTCAGAGCAAATTTTCTTAGATTTTCCTTACTTAGTTCTTTATTTTCCATCTCCACCTACATTCTATATTCTACCTACTACATTCTGTTCTTCTAATCTAATTCGAATTCTTTTTTCCAGTTCTCTTCTTTTACTTCTTTTTTCTGTAAAGATTTCTCTATGACGAAATTTCCGATTACTAGATAGTCTATCTCTGTTCTTATAAAACATCTAAAGGCATCTTCAGGGGTCAAAACCAATGGCTCACCCCGGACATTGAATGAAGTATTAATTATAACCGGACATCCGGTAATCTTATAGAATTCGTTGATTGTATCGTAATAAATTTGGTTATCCTCTCTTTTAATGGTCTGAATTCGGGCAGAGTAATCTACATGAGTAACTGCCGGTATTTGCGATCGCTTGAGTTTAAGCTTATCAAAGCCAGAATATCCCTGATCTTCTTTTAGAGAATTGATTCTTTTATCTACTCTTACAGGAGCAACTAAAAGCATATAAGGACTCTCTCTATCTAATTCAAACCATTCAGAAACTTTTTCACTAAGTATTGTCGGTGCAAATGGTCGAAATGACTCCCGGTATTTTATCTTTAGATTCATTTTTGTCTGCATTTGGGGGTCCCTGGCATCACCAATTATACTTCGGGCCCCTAATGCCCGCGGACCGAACTCTAATTTTCCTTGAAACCATCCAATAATTTTACCTTGGGAAATCAGCTGGGCAACTTTTTTAGGCAAATCTTCTGGATTTAATTTCTCATAAGGTATCTCATTATTCCTTAAATAACCTTCGATATAATCATTACTAAATTCCGGACCAAGCAAAGATGCTTTTTGCATATCGTGCTTTTCATCTACTATGCGTTTATTCCCTAAGTATTTAAACCAAGCAACAAGCGCTGCTCCTAAAGCTCCCCCTGCATCACCGCTTGCAGGCTGAACCCAAATCTCTTTGAATAGGCCTTCTCGTAGGACCCTTCCATTAGCAACACAATTTAAAGCTACCCCACCTGCAAGACAAAGCTTATCCTTTCCAGTAACCTCATGGACATGCTTAGCCATTTTTAAAACAATCTCTTCTGTAACTGCCTGAATTGAAGCTGCTATATCCATATAATGCTGTGTGATTTTAGTTTCCGGCTTTCGAGGTAAACTTCCAAATAAATTATTAAAGCGATTATTTGTCATTCTTAAGGTATTACAGTACCCAAAATACTTCATATTCATCTTAAAAGAGCCATCCTCTTTTAAATCAATTAATTCTTTTAAAATCAGGTCTTTAAATCTAGGGGTACCGTATGGAGCAAGCCCCATAAGCTTATATTCGCCGGAGTTTACCTTAAAACCAGCATAATAAGTAAAAGCAGAATATAACAATCCCAAAGAATGGGGAAATTTTAAATAATGCTGGATATCTAACTCATTACCTTTGCCTATGCCAAAACTTGCTGTTTCCCACTCACCTACACCGTCTAAAGTTAAAAAGGCCGCTTCCTTAAAAGGAGACGCATAAAAAGCGCTTGCAGCATGCGATTCATGATGTTGAGCAAATAAGATTTTCCCCTTAAAACCTTTTAGCTCTTTTTGAATGAGCTCAGGAATCCAAAGTTTCTGCTTTAGCCATAAAGGCATAGCTTGAATAAACTGAGCGATATCTGTAGGAGCATAGCTAAGGCCAGTTTCAAGGATTCTTTCAAATTTAATAAATGGCTTATCGTAGAAGATTGCTATATCTAACTTAGAATCTGAAATATTCCCCTTTTCTAAACACCAGCTAATAGATTTAGCAGGAAAGCTTGAATCATGTTTTTTTCGAGTAAAGCGCTCTTCTTGCACAGCACCGATAATCTCTCCATCGCGCAAGAGACAGGCAGCGCTATCATGGTAAAAACAGGAAATTCCTAAGATATTCATTTTGCTTTTAACCTATCCATTATATTTATCCAGCCAAATGCAGAAATAATAGCTAAAAATGGCACCATAGGCACCCTAAATCGTTCACTAACTAATGTTGAAACTCCAATAATTGAAGTAACAATTAAATACGCGATAACTAAGCATAAGAATTGAAAGTGAATATTTCGTCTGATCTTAAAAACTCCTACTATAAATCCGCTTACCCAAAATATCATCCAGGGATACGAAAATACATTTCCAATAGCTCGAACCTTCTTTGATTTAAAGTACTTAAATGGTCCGGGTCTAGTCATTATAGACAAAAAGGCTCGGGTTGAATTAACGGTATAATATTTTACCGGCGACATATTTTTTGCTAAATTAGCCTTATTTCTAGAGTAACTCTTATATAAACCTAAATACGTATACCCATCCTTTACTACATTGCAGAATGCTTTATCTTGAAATCTTTTATAATTTCTCAACTGCCATATACCAATAATACCGTATACTGCAATTAGGAAAATTAAAGCATGGATTATAGCTTTCTTAATATTAAAACGCATATTTACATAGAGTATAAAAATAGCTACGATTAGGCCAAAATAATAAGTTATTGGCCGGATATATGTAGCTATAGCTAAAATTAAAGCTGAATAAAATACATAGTTAATTCTCTTGTTACTTAAATATTGAACAAAACTAAAAAGAAACAAACTCATAAAAACTAAAAAAAGCGCTTCACTTAAGATCATTAAAGAAAAAATAGCTATTGGCGGGTCATATAAAATAATGAATAAACTTAAGAAAGCAATTCTTTTATCGATCTTATTTGCAGCTTTATAAGTAATAAAAGCGGCAAATAACGATAATAAAATTTGGGTTAAAAGTACACCATTTATTGAGAGTTTTAACAGATATTGAGTTAAAACAAGATAAATTGGGTAACCTGGTGTTCGGTAAAATTCATAACTTAATATTCCGATTGAGTTAATTTTAGCAAAGGCGCCGTAAGTATATAATGTTTTTGCGGTTTCAAGATAATCAAAAGAGTCGTTTTGAAAACTACTTTGCGGTGAATTTATAACTAAGAGACTATATAATAAAACTTTGCAAAAAATAGCAATTAATATAACAAGTAAGAATTTATTTCTCTTCATTTAACTTTTTTAAAGCGAGTGCTAGTCCAGCTAGATACCAGAAAATTAAAGCAACACGTGAATAATAAAGGCT
>Ga0247841_10008890_pt1 | contig 14249 bp, 21 predicted proteins | sample LaCruzMarch2015__2_FD_192410 | JGI IMG/M metagenome (GOLD analysis project Ga0247841, IMG submission 192410) | Freshwater microbial communities from meromictic Lake La Cruz, Castile-La Mancha, Spain - LaCruzMarch2015_18m | ecosystem: Environmental > Aquatic > Freshwater > Lake | place: Spain...
AGGAAGTTATTAGAATTATTAATCGCAAACCTAGAAAATCATTGAATTATTTATGTGCATACGAAGCATTTTACGGTGTTAAACTTAATTTATAACAATTTGTTGCACTTTGGACTGGAAATCAGGTTTATATTTAAAGTAAACATAGATATTTTCTATAAAAAGTCAATCTACATTTTTTTCCAAAAAAATTGAACTAAACATTATCGATCAAAATAAACTTCAAAAAAATAAAAAAAACCCTAATAAAAATCAGGGTTCTTTATTATAAATAATTGATATAACTTTTTTACACTATCAAAAGAACTTGATGATGTTGTTTGCTTCTTTTAATATTGATGCATCCCAATGATATGCCTACTATCACAAGAGCTGTGGCGATAAGCAAAATCATTTTTTGTGATGAATCTACATTTACTCTATCGGCATGTTCTATAAACCAACCAATATTGCAGCCAACACAAATACTGGAATATGAAAAGATTAAAACCGGTTTTATTAAACTATCCTTATAGGAATCATGGACTCCGAAGAATAAAGCAGCGACCACATATCCACTGATAATAGCGACAATAATAATAGCCAGGATCGAGAAGTTACATGCAATCATAGTCATCATTATGATCGGACCCATTATAATGGAGATATCTCTCCAGAAAATTGGAGCTTCATAATCGCAATTATCGAAATCGCAAGCTTTTTCAATCGTTCTCCAGGATCTTGTTGCTACAAACGAACAGATGAAGATCAATGAGAGAGAGACGATAGTCTGCCAGCTAAAAACCGGCAACATTAGTTCCAAACCGTTGTGTGTTGCTATCGAAAGCACAACCATCAGGCTTACTGCCGATGAAATATAAAACATAACTCTATTCATATTATTTAATTTTAATGTATATTAACTTTTTATTTTCAATTTATTTTTTATATATATTCTACCAAAAGTCAATCTTTCTTTTATGTTGACATTCTTATTAAAATATGTATATTGAAAAAGACGTATTGTAATATATTTTATTACAAGCTCATTAACAGTAATTAATTACCAAATATAAATTAAATAAATACTAATTATGAAAAAAAACAATTTTTTTGTATTTTTGATGACAGTTATTTTTGTTGTCACCATTATTTCCTCTGCACAGGCCCAGGAAACACGTAGTAAAAATGAGTCTGCTATATCCGATAAAAACGGAGAAATTAGCAACGCAACCGGATGGAAAAACCACTGGTTCCAAAAAAATCATGATAAAAAAATCAATTGCAAAGATTGTGAGGATTGGTTTTTTTGTTCTGAAAATGAATATAAAAGCTTTTTGACAGAGATTACTAAATTACCTTTTAAAATTAAAAAAAATTCTGATGACATGTTTTCGAAGGTATTTACCATCAATGACAGTCTAATATTCACGCAAAGATTTTTTCTTGGAAAAGGCATAAATTATTATGGGGAAAAAGGCAAATCATTTACTACGAAAGACGACACCACAATGTGGCACTCCAATCTAACTATTGTTATAAACGATACGACGATCCATGGAGATCCCTTGTTTATAGATTTTGCCATTATGAATGATGGGCAAACTAACTTATTTGGAATTTCTTACGCCAACACTCCCGATGGGTTTACTATAAATAATAATTATGATTTTTATTATATCAGAACCAAACTTTTACCTTTCTTCGGTAAAAAATCCGACTACTGTGCATGTAATCAAAAGCTAGAGGAAAAAGCAAAAATTGCGCTTGCAAAAGAAATTGAGGATAGCAAAATAAAAGCAAACTACAAAGAGGCAATTATACCTATAGAAAACTTTGCCATATTTGATGATATGAATTTCGAGAAAGCCGTACCTGTGAATTTCAAATGTGTAGTTAATACCAAAACTGGACGTATGTCACCAGGGAAAGGATATCTTTATGTGGATACAAAAGCACAGAAAATCCGCCTAGTAGGTCAATTTACGAGAGAGTACAAAGGGCAGATGATGGAAGTAATTTTGAAAATAAACAAAGCAAATATTGCAGGAGATTGGGACATTGCCCGTTTATACGAAGCAAATATGACCAAACGTTGGAACAAAAATGTTTTTAAACCATTTGAACCGGAATCACTGATAATTACCCTATCAGACAATTCTATGCATAGAATAGAGCAATGCAACGAAAATGCTCCAGAGAGTTTCTACTACTCTGGATGGGTTAAAAACGAGGGTAAAAAGAAGTTTGATTACTTCATTGCACAATATTTCGGTAATTAATTGCGGCAATCTCTCCATTACTTATCAACGCAGGTGTATAATCTGCGTTTTTTTATTTATGTAAAAAATAATTATCAATTTTTAGAACATCACTCCCGGGAGTGAAACTGAATACCACCAGTCGACTATAGAGTTTTTTTTGCTTTGCTCCCGGGAGCAATTTCCATCAAAAATAACAAAAAAAACTCAGGCATATATCCTGAGTTGTAATGTAAATATTGAATAATTAGTATATCAAAGGCATGATGTTTTTAGTAATCCACTCATCTAATATTTCCTCATCAGCAAACGTAGCTTTTAGAAATTCTTTAAGTGTACTTATGACATTTTCATCGTCCAATTTTGTAATGGGGATGTTAAATTCATAATTATCGTTCATTGATTTCGGCTCATTATCATCCACCGCTTCGGTTTCATCATCATTCGTTGCTTCCAGGTCATTATCCTTAGCTGAAGGATTCCCTACACAATATAAACCAAGCACAACTTCACTCCCGGTATCATTGTTGAAATGTATTTCAATCCATGTTTCACCGCGTTGTAAATCGAGATAATTATCTTTACTTATCCCATAGCCGATGTCATACAAATTAGCTAATCTTCCATTTCTTTGTATATCCAATGGAAAACACTCGAAGTCTGTATTTGGATCAATTCTATCTTCACCACTATATGGCCTACAAATTATATGCCCAGGGAATAGTTCTTGAAGTATTTCTCCGAAGAGTTTGAATGGCTGGAAAGTTATTCCACTTATTTTTGTTATCATATCATTATTTTTTTATATTTATTTTTTTATATTTATTTTTTGTTATTCTTATATATTTCCTATTAAATGTCAACCCACAAAGCCAATCCACCCGGGTGGAAATTTTTCCTAATTTTTTCTTATTTTATTGTAATACACTACATTACAAAAGTGCGCCATTATAAAATCAGCGTAAATTGTAGGTCGAGCAATGAGGCCAAACGACGTGCTTGGCCGCTCTCAAAATATGTTCAGTATAATCAACATGATACTGCCCTAATGGCGCTTGATTTTTTTATCCAATGTTTTTGCATCAAGGCAAAAATATTGGTCGTGGGGTATGGGGCACGAAAAGCCCCATATGATAGATAAAAATATATATTTAGACATCATACTGACGTTGTATTATAATTACTATTATTCTTCAATTTAAGAATAATTTCTTCAAATTTTTTTTCCGTTGAAATCCGAACCGAATACTTTACATTATAGACCTTAGAGCTTAGAATTGTCTTCCTTCGAAGACAAGAGAGCTTAGATTATTTTATAATTCGTAATTCGTAATCCGTAATTCTTTAATTCGCTAATCTCATACTAAAGAATGAATAATCTTGTAATTGTTGAGTCACCTGCTAAATCTGCGACTATTAAAAAATTCCTTGGAGAAGGATTTGAAGTCAAAGCATCGTTTGGACATGTGGTCGATCTTCCGCAAAAAGAGATCGGAATCGATACTAAACATAATTTTGAACCGACCTATGTCGTTTCTCCTGACAAAACCAAAGTCGTCAGTGAACTGAAAGCTTTAGCGAAAAAGGCTGATAAAGTCTGGATTGCAACGGATGAGGACCGCGAGGGGGAAGCTATTGGACGACACGTCGCAAATCAGTTATGACTTGATATATCAAAAACAGCAAGGATTGTGTTCCATGAGATCACGAAACAAGCGATAGAAACAGCAGTAAAGAACCCAAGAACCATAGATATGAATTTAGTCGATGCGCAGCAAGCAAGAAGAGTCCTCGATAGATTAGTGGGATTTGAACTTTCACCGGTATTGTGGAAAAAAATTAAAATGGGATTGAGTGCATGAAGAGTGCAATCTGTCGCAGTAAGATTGATCGTCGAAAGAGAAAGGGAAATCCAAAAATTTGAGTCAGCTGGATTTTTTAAAGTTATTGGAAATTTTGTTGGTGATGCGAAGAAAGAATTTAAAGCTGAACTTTCCAAAGATTTGGCTACTGCCGACGATGCGAAAACATTTCTCGAATCATGCAAGGACGCGAAATATATGATAGAAAGTGTTGAAGTAAAACCAGGCAAGAAGTCACCTTCTGCGCCGTTTACAACATCTACATTACAACAAGAAGCGAGTAGAAAATTGTGATTCTCCGTAGCGAGAACGATGCAAGTCGCACAGAAATTATATGAATGATGATTTATCACGTACATGAGAACGGATTCCGTCAACATGTCAGACTTCGCTATGCAAGCCGCACAAGACGAGATTACCAAAAGATATGGCAAAGATTATTCACATCCTACCAAATATGTAACGAAGTCTAAATGATCACAAGAAGCGCATGAATGTATCAGACCAGCACATATGGAAAACAACATCGCAGGAAGCGACGCTTCTGAAAAAAAGTTGTATGAATTGATCTGGAAGAGAACTATCGCCTCACAGATGGCACCCGCAGAAGTAGAAAAAACTAAGGCGATAATTAGCATTTCAACCAATGACAAATTTAATTTCATCGCGAGTGGTGAAGTCGTAAAGTTTGAAGGATTTTTGAAAGTCTATTTTGAATCCAAAGATGAAGAAGAAGATGAAGAACAAAGTGGCATGTTACCTAAATTAACTAAGGGAGAACAATTGACGATGCAGCAAATATTGGCAGGAGAAAGATTCAAAAATCACCCACCAAGATATACAGAAGCATCATTGGTAAAGAAGCTTGAAGAGCTCGGTATCGGACGTCCGTCAACATATGCACCGACAATTTCTACGGTACAGAAAAGATGATATGTCGTCAAAGAAGATAGGAATGGTGTCGAAAGAAAATACATAGAGATGATCCTCAGGCTCTGAGTTATCAAAACAGATACCAAAACCCAGATGACAGGAGCAGAGAAGCAAAAGCTCTTCCCAACTGATATCTGAATGGTAGTTAACGATTTTTTGTGTGCTAATTTTGAGCAGATATTGGATTATAATTTTACTGCTAGTGTAGAAGAAGAATTTGATCAAGTAGCGGAAGGCAAAATAAAACGACCAGAGATGTTGAGAAAATTTTATGGACCGTTTCATAAAGAAGTAGAAAAAACGCTTGAATTTGCTGAGAAAAAAAGCGCAGAAAAAGAGCTTGGTATCGATCCAAACACGGGTAAGAAAGTTATTGCAAGAATCGGAAGATTTGGTCCTATGGTACAAGTAGGGACTGCGCAAGATGAAGATAGTAAACCAAAATTCGCTTCGCTCAGACCAGGACAAACGATTGAAACATTGACTTTGGAAGATGCACTCGCATTGTTCGCGTTACCAAGAATCGCATGAACATACAATGAAGAGCCTATTACCGTAGCAGTAGGAAAGTTCTGACCGTATTTGAAATACAAAACCCTCTTTGTATCTATCCCAAAAACATTGGATCCGTACACAATCACGATGGAAGAAATCATTCCATTGATTGAGAAAAAAATCGATATGGAAAAAAATAAATACATCAATACGTATGATAACAAATGAAAAAAAGTAGAAGTCCTCAATGGATTCTACGGCGCATATATCAAGTCTGAATGAACCAATTACAAAATCCCCAAGTGAGGAAAAGACGCAAGCGATCTAACATTGGAAGATTGTTTAGAGATTATGAATGGCAGCGTAAAAGGAAAAGTAGAGACGGGAAAATGAGGTGCAGCGGTGAAGAAAGCACCAGCGAAGAAAGCGGGGAAGAAAGCTGGAGTAAAGAAAACAGCGGTTAAAAAAGCGGTTGTTAAAAAAGCTAAAAAATAATTTTGAAGACCCGGCAGTAGTCGGGTTTTTTTGAAAAGATATAAGTAATAATAATCCATTCCCTTTCAAAATAAACTAGTCAGCAATGACTGTTTTTTTTATTGGAAACGCTTCGGAAAATACGTATACTAACAAAAAAATTTATTTCTTCATCTCTATTATGACATTTCCTAGACTTATTACTATAGCTGGAATTGGTACTGCTATCATTGTGGGTGGAATTATCTCCTACCTCAAACTCCAACCAGCACAATATTTTTCTCCAGAATCTACCCTGGAAGCATATACCGACTTCCTAGAAAAAATTCAAGATCCTGCCCTCAAGACCAAGCTTGCTGCAGGCTGCGAAAATGGCGATTTCAAAAAGCAAATGCAAGAACTACAAGACCAATTAACAAAATTCCAACAACAAAAAAATAATATAGAACTGCCTTCTGATGATGTCGATTATGGTGATCTTGATCTCAAGCCAGGGCAACAAGTTCCTAAGTTTGATGCTCCTGAAACCACTGATGATGTTGATTATGGTGATCTTGATCTCAAACCAGGACAACAGCCACTCGACCTTGAGGGAAATAAAACACCAATAGAGGAAGAATATATTCCAAAGCCTGGTGAACAAGTACCTGATTTTGATACTCCTGAAACTACTGATGATGTCGATTATGGCGATCTTGATCTCAAGCCAGGACAACAACCTCTTGATTTGGTAGAACCAGATTCTGAGTCTATAGAAAGTATACTAGGTAAGATAAATACTATGGAACAAAAAATTCTTACAACACTTAGCACACTTGAGAAAAGCTGTGACGGAGCTAAGGGTGACTGCTCTACTGCATGTACCAATTACGTCAACAAATGTCTAAGCCTCGTACCAAACGCTGGGTCAAGCCTCTTAAAACAAGGAATGGATTCTTGCCTCCAAGAATGCAAAAAGCGAGATAAAACAAAGATTACCTGTATCGCTAACGCTCCAAGATGTGAATCCATGACTGATACCTGTGGATTGTAATATGATATAGTAAAAACTATTGAAAATAAAAAAGCTAGTCAGTGATGACTGGTTTTTTTCTTTATTTTGCGGTATCTAAAAAAACTTTTTGATCTCACATATTCAACAACGATTTCATCTGCGTGATTGCTGTCTGATTGAGTAGTTGTAATCTTTTACTTTGTGGAATGTTTAATCTGATATATTCGGCGTTGATGCTTTCCATATTTGCGAGGATGATGAGTTGTTCTATGGTTGCATAGTCTCTTATATTGCCTTGTTTTCAAGCATTCTGCGTTTGCCATTGTTTTGCCGTCATCCCGAATAAAGCGATATTGAGGACATCCGCTTCGTCGGCATAGAGGATGTTGATAGTATTCTGAGAAAGTTCTTTGGGGATAAGATGTTCTTTGATAGCGTCAGTATGAATCTTGTAGTTCATTTTTGTGAGAAATCTTTTTACATTCCGGTCTAGCACATTCACTTCTTGTGCTTTGAGTCTTTGGAATTCTTTGATGAGATAGAGTTCAAATTCTACAGAGATTCGGTTTGCAAATTTTATTGCTATGTCTTTGTGGGCATAAGTTCATCATCCGTATTTTCATGATTTACTTATCAGCCCAATTGCTTGCGTTTTTTCTATCCACTGCTGTGGAGAAAGTGTAAAAGCGTTTGTCCCTATGTCATTTTTAAAGGGGTCGAATTCGACCCCTTTAAAAATTGGGTTATTTATCTTTTCCCGTAATCATAGAAAATCAATGGTATTTCTTAACCTCATCCAATTTTTTACTACATCTTTTGGTTCTTTAGGATTCTTATATCTTGCGATATCTGTCAGACTAACAAAATCTGATTCTTTAAAATTTATGACTTTTATTTCTGATCACATTACGTGAATTTGCTGATTTTTTTTCATGATACAAAAAAAAGATGCTAAAAAATGGTAAAGCATCTCATTCCTTATGTCGTGGCAACTATTTGAATTGTAGTAATTTTATCAAGTTTTTCAAGAGGTCTTCTCTTTCCAATCATAGCTTGTTTTTAAAGGTCACGAATTTGTTATCTTTGAAATTTTATTTTTTCTTCATCTTGTAATTTTGCCCCAAAACCATACCTTACAACTAATATAAGCATTTATTTTTTTAACAAAAAATCATGGATCTTTCTTTCCTTACGGGTATCATTGGTGCAAGTATTTTGACTATCGGTGCAGCATGGCCTATTGAAAAAACAAATGTACCTACCAAATCAGTCAAGAACTGGCTTTTTGTGGTATGATCATTGATCATGTTGCTCTACACTATTTTCTGATTTATCAATGGAGGAGGAATTTTTTATCTTTACTCAGAAATATTGATAGGTATAGCATCTATCCTTATGATGATAACTACTAAGGAACGTATGAATCTACGAATCATTGGTATCTTATGATTACTTATGATTATCTTATCTATATTTTCATTTCCTGGATTCCCAGCATTATTATTTATGATAGCATTTATTATCCTGTCATTGGGATATGTCTCTGATATGCATAGCAAAAATAGATATCTATGACTTGGAATATGAGGCTTATTGATAGCGCTTTCTAGTTATCTTGGCGCAAGTCGAATCTTCTTTGGACTCAATACCCTCTTCGGACTCTTCGGACTTTTCTATCTTGTCCAAATTATCCGCTCATCAAAAAAAACTGTCAGCAAAAAGAAATAGTTGCTTTATATTGTATACTTTAAAAAAATGGATCTTTCTTTGCTCATAGGTATTGTAGGCTGAATTATTTTGATACTAGGTGCTGCATATCCGATAGAAAAAACAAAAATACCAGAAAAATCAAAGAAGAACTGGATTTTTGCTACGTGATCATTTTTGATGTTGATATATGCTGCACTATGATATTTCAATGGATGAGAAATACTTTTTCTTTTCTTGCAGATATTGATGATGATAGCAAGCATCCTTATGATGCTCGATACTGATGACCGCTTGGATGTATGAATTATTAGTATATGTTGAATTGCCCTCATTATCCGATCACTGTCTTTATTTACCGGCTATACTACAATTATTTTTGTCCTATGACTTGCATGATTGGGACTATGATATGCATTTAAAATGAAAACTATTCGTAGATACATTGCACTTGCGATAGGTGGTATTCTAGTCGCTCTCTTTAGTTATATAGAAGCGAATCGGATATTCTTTTGGCTCAATGTATTCTTTGGTCTCTTCTCACTCTATTACGTAATCAAGATTATCCGCTCACAAAAGAAATAGACATAAGTATCAAGATATGAGTATCAAGACTTACAAAAGGGCTTATTACTTTATACTTGATACTTGATACTTTATACTTTATACTAAAGAATATGCGCGAAGATTATAGCACCTCGCTACCAGAATGAGATCCCTATCTCTTCACCGTAAGAGAAGAACTGGATTCGCTGTATGACGAAATTGAAAATAGTGAAAGCGAACAACCACCACTAGAAGACGAATGAACACAAAAAGACGAATAGACCCATTTCAAAATTTTAAATTCTAAATTTTAAATTCTAAATTTTTTTCCGTGTTTTATATCCGATACGAACATCTTTCTGAAACATACCCGAGTTTTCGTGTATATAAGATTCGCCCAGGCGAACAGATTTTGCAGTACATTCTTCATGAAAATATTGTAAAGATTACCGACGAATCACGAGAATACCCCAAATATACCCACTATTTCATGCTTGATGAAAGCAGGTTTTCGTTTTTTAGATTTGATGTTTTCCAAAATTTTGAAAATAAATTTACCTTACAGGATCTCAAAAACATTATCGAAGAAAAATCTCAAGCGACTAAGAAACATAATGATGTCGATGGAGAAAGAATCATGGTGTACGTCGATAGCATCCATATCAATGGAGAAGAAAAAAAATATGTCATCGGGGAAACCGGCGAAATATTTTTCAGATTGTATATTGTATATCTAAATAAAAAAACAATGAATATTATCAATTCAGCATACGGAAATCTCTTGAATGTAAAAAATATAAATATTCTTCCACAATCATTTCATACCCTCCTCTTTTTGAGAAATAATTTGAAAAAAGATAATTTTGTCCTGCTCTATATCAACGAACATTTCTGCAAAGCGATCAAAATACAGAACGGATTCTATCATAGCGTAGAGACATTGAACTTGGGAATGTGAGCATTGAAACAGATGTACAAGGACAATGGTATCGTGCAATACCGGTACAAGACCTACGATTTCATCGAGGCGAATCCCTTGGCAAAAGGACTGGTCAAAGAAACATTGGAATTTTATTCACAACTTTTCTGCAAACGATTTCGTGAAAAGAATTTAATCTGAACGGATGTCATCGTCATCTCCCCCATCACGAAAAACGTCCACTTCATCGAGACATTCAACGAAGAATATAAAAAAATGACAAACAATTATGTTGTTCCTTTTCATCATTCAGAAAAATTACACACCTTCGGAAAAGTCCGAGACCCTGATGATATGGACGCAATAATCTTGATGAACCGCGATGAAAAAATCAGAAAAGCTCTCTTACCACAAGACGAACTAACAACTAATAACGAAGAACTAACAATGTAATGAAATCCATAATTCTCAATTTTTAATTTTTAATTCTCAATTCATTTTATAAGTTTACATTCATCATATTTCCGCTTTCGTATCTGCGTAATCCTCTGTAAAATAAAAATATTCACAAACCGCAAAAACACAAACATCCACCCAACAATAGCAATAGATTTCCTCGAGAAAAATCAGAAGACAACATATTATATGGCAAATAAGTAGTGAAAAACACAGGTAGTAACGTCACAAAAAGCACTTTAAAGAACATTCATTGGAATATGTTTTGTGGATAATGGGCTGGACCTAGAACTCAATCAAAACTCGCCCTACTTAATTCTCTAGAACTTCCTATTCGAAATCATAATGACTCTACGGACAAAAAGAATCCCGTAAGTGTCATTCATCCCAGAAGACCTAAAAATATTGCTTTCAGCACAAAGATAACGGATATATCTTTAACGAGAAAAAATAATCAAATCATATAGATAAAATCTCCAAAAACACTTATATCTATTTTGCTCATCATTATCCTCAAGAGCATATTTTTTGGTAAAAGAAGATGACTATCCAATTGTCATGTTACGATTCGTTCTCCTATTTTTCTTGTCCCAGCAAAAAATATAGAATGTACACAATATCCAAGAAGACAGATGATAAGCATCTTTATATATCCTTGAAATTCCATGCCTGCGATAGTTCCAAATTTTTGGAAAAAAAAGAAAAACACAAATAGCATAACGAGATCACTGAGAAACATCGATCATACTTGTATCACAAAAGATACCCTATATGCCATAGCTCAAAGTATATTGTATTTTCGTATTGTTCGTAAACTTTTTATCATATTTTTACCTTATAGTATAAATATATCATTATCAACCATTGATGACCAATCTTTTTTTTGCATTATTGAATATCAGAAAACACAATCATATGAGTATGGTGATCCATACTATTTGTATTCCCAAATATTGAAGAAAGGTCGGCATACTAAAATTGCTGAATAACAATCCAGCTGAATATCCAGACTGTGCAAAAGGAGAAGCAAACGCAATAGTCTGTAATAGCGCCGGCATAAATGCCAATGGCAAAATATTTCCTCCAAAGAACAAATCTATCTTGCTATATAGTAGTCTAAAGGCATTATTGTCTTCTGTATAAAATCACAAAAGCCCTACCATCATATACCCAAAAAAACATACCAGCATACCTCCAAAAATGAGTACTATCCCTCACAAGACTCATCCAAGACTGGTTGATATACTTCATAGAAAACACAATCCCATTATAAGTCACACTATTCACGTAATGCATAAGTTATAGAGAAACTTTGGAAAAAATTCCAAAAATTTGAGCCGAATATAATGGACAGGATTTAATAAATACACTCATATTTTTCCTGTCTTGATATCCTGATCTATCTCGTCGGTAATACGTGATTTGGAAATAACTACGGTCTGGACAAAAATCAATGCTCGAACCAATTCTTGTATCGTATATCCGCTTATCATATTCGTTCATGCCATAGCAAAAATCGCTTTATACAGGAAAATGATAATAGACAATCTGAGTATGAAAATAATATTTATACCTACAAGATCGTGGATATATACGGTGTAATTTTTGTAGGCGATAGAGACAATTCCTCGATATTGTTTGAGCGCTTTGTATATGTTTTTCATTATTAGAATTTATTGATAAATATTTTTGATAAAGAATTTAATCTGATCTCTGATACTATTTACCTTTGATTGTTCTTGCTTATAGGGATCTTGAATGATATGTATATGAACTTTTTCATTATTTATCAGATAAGAAGGATAGTTTTCACATGTTAATGGATCACATAATACATATATTATTTTTGCAGTATCTACAAGTTCCTTAGTCACTTGTTTTACTTTCTGCTGAGAAATATCTATTCCAAGCTCTTTCATAGTTTCGACAATCGCAGGTGCTGGCATAAAATTATATTTTTGTCCTTTATCTTCTATTCATGCACTATATGCTTTTTGTGACCTAGTATAATAATTGAAAAATCCTTCAGCCATTTGGCTTCTTCCTATATTCGCCTGACAAATGAATAACACATCAAATGTTTTCATAATGATAGTATATTAATAAAATTCTTTGATAATCTCTTCGATACTGGGATCTTTGATCTCGATATCGTCGACATCGTAGTTTCCTGTCACCATTTCAAAGGTCTTCTGCAGATTTTCTTTGGTGTTGGGGATTTCAAGTTCTACGTAATCGAGTTCTTGTTTGATGATAGTCATAAAATCCAATGTTTTAAAATCAGAACTATTTGCAAGTTTTATCTTGATGATTTTTTTCTTGATATAATTTTTTCTCAGATCTACGATACTGCCATCATACAAAATTTTTCCATGATTGATGATGATGACCCTATCACAAACCTGCTCAATATCTCACAAATCATGTGAGGTAAGAAATATGGTAGTGCCCTCGAGATCATGGATTTCATTGATAGTTTCTCTAAGTTTCTGTTTAGCAATCATATCTAGGCCAATAGTCGGTTCGTCAAGAAAAATAATTTCTGGAGAATGGATCAGACTAGAAACTATTTCACATCTCATCCTCTGACCAAGAGAAAGCTTTCTGACCGGATTATTGACCATGTCTTTGATTTCAAATTTATTGATCAGATAGTTTATTCTTTTTTCCAATGTTTCTTTTGGGACATCAAAAAGTGTTCCCATCAATTTAAAGGTATCTAGCGCTGTTAAGTGATATCGTAGTCTAGACGTCTGACCGAATACTGCACCGATTTTATAGACCAGCTTCTCTCTTTGTTTTGCAGGGTCTAATCCAATGACACGGATATGTCCGGATGTCGAATGGAGAATACCGGTAAGCATTTTGATCGTCGTAGATTTTCCTGCGCCGTTAGGTCAGAGAAATGCAATCTTTTCTCCTTTCTGTACAGAAAAATTTATAGATTCCACAGCTTCAAATTCCCTAAATACAGGACGGAATATCGCTTTCAATCTATTGAGAAATCATGACTTTTTGACTTCCAGCTTGAATATTTTCCTGAGGTTTTTTACTTCTATGATATTTTGCATAGGTGATAATTATTATGTAAAAAATAAATCTATACGAGCTTCATTATAATAAATTCTATTCCGTTTTCTACTGCCCATTTTATGGTACCGAGTAACTTTTCCGGAATGTTTTTGGTTATAATTTTGAATCATATTTTTTTGTAATATTGTTCCAATGGCTTTCTCGTTGCAAGAAAAATATCATAATTTTTTCTCTTGTCAGCGATCAATTCTTGAGAGAGTATCTGTCATAATTTTTTGCCTCTATATGCCTCATTTACCCATATTGATCAAAGTTCCAATTGTTGAAATCATATGTTAAAAAGCCTTCAAAATGCAATTATTTTTTTTCCATCTCTTATCCGATAAAAATCATTTTGCCTGATTTTATAACATCAAACATCATGTTTTTTCATAAATAATTTCATCTTCTGATATTCGAGTAATGGACTTAATGGACATTTTCGGGGAGATGACATTTCAAGAAAATATGATGAAATCAAGGGAATAATTTAACCTTCCAATAATTTGAATAATAATTTGATTTTCCTGTCTCTAGATAATCAACAATGT
>Ga0247841_10008897_pt1 | contig 14234 bp, 21 predicted proteins | sample LaCruzMarch2015__2_FD_192410 | JGI IMG/M metagenome (GOLD analysis project Ga0247841, IMG submission 192410) | Freshwater microbial communities from meromictic Lake La Cruz, Castile-La Mancha, Spain - LaCruzMarch2015_18m | ecosystem: Environmental > Aquatic > Freshwater > Lake | place: Spain...
CAGAAGTTGGCTGTGGATAAACCCCGGCTCAAGGGGGCATGAGCATAGGCAGAAAAGATACAAAAACCGCCCCAGGGTGTAACTTAACTTTTCGAAAAAACTGTCTTGACAAATGGGTCCACCTCACATGACCTTTTTCACAAGTCTATTTGTGATGCTTTTTGCGGCTTCCGCTTTTGCATATGGACCAGGCTGGCATAATGACACCAGGTATGACAATCGGGGCAGGTATGAGCGTGCGCATTACCAATATGACAATCACGACCGTCGAGTGTATTATCAGCATGCCTACTATGTTCCCGTTCGTGCATCTCAGCCAGTCGTATATGTTCCAAGACCTTGGGTGCCTGGAATAACCATCTCCTTGCCAAATGTCAGCATTCAGTTTCGTTAGGAGATAAAGGGGGGCAGTAATTAGATGTCAAACTCAATCTGTCCTAGCATCACATCAAAATGCTCACAAACAAAAGCCCCTCGAAGAATTATATTTCTTGCGAGGGGCTAACGAGATCCACCTATGCCGTCTTGTCATTTACTGGAGTCCATCATTTGAATTCTTGGTCTTTTAAGGGTGATAATCACCACTAAGACTCTGTGTTTTCCTTTTCGTTAACACCCAGTAGAATAGACTCAATACGGGCATCGCAGAATCTCGCCTGTTTAATAGTCTTTTCGGCATTTATCTTAAAGAACTTGAATGCAACATCAAAAAGCGCCGCAATGCTTGCTTATTCGTAAGCTGTAATCAGCTTATTAGAATAACTGCTCTCGGCAGATGCTTTTTTCTTACCTCCCAGAGAGGTAATTGAAGCCGCTCATTGCAGCACCTCGATGATTTTAATATACGGATGCCCATTGTTAATGTCAATGGGGTCATCAATTATTAATGACCATATGTGGTTTTGACAGACAGCGCCCCATAGGGCGCATAAACCGATGTCTATTATCTTTTTATTTTCGGATTGCTTCCCGTAGAAGTCTTTTTCTTCCCTTCTTTCTTTGGTGCTGGTTTCGCTATGTCAGTCTTTTTCTTCTCGTCTTTCTTCATCGTAGATACTTTTGCAGGTTTTGTTACTTTTCGACCTTTGCTTTTAGGGGTATGTGCATCCTTCCCCAATGAAATCTTCTTCAGCCCAGTTTTTATCATCTCAATAAATGCACCGAAATTCATATAAACTTCTCCATTTCTCTATTTCAATACAAGATTCCAGAAACATCTCATCTCAAAAGTTCATCACGCCGAACCACGCAAACTATCTACCACAATAAAGATCTGACTTGTTTTATTTCTGACGGAATAGCCAGATTCGGATGGATGGACATCAATCTTTAAGCGGCTTGAAAAGGTATTCCAGTCCATTGACTTTTATTTCATGAACCGTTCTGAGCATGTCACCCAGCTCACCTTGAGGAAATCCTTTCCGAGAAAACCAGACGACATAGGGTTCTGGAAGATCCACAAGAAGATAACCTTCGTATTTTCCGAATGGCATTCTTGCTTTAGCCAGCTTCAAGAGGATGTTGTGATCAGGATGAACAAGATTTTCAGACAATCTTAATGAATTTCCCCCTCTAAATCATCAATAGTTACATTCCAAAAGAGATCCGTCCATCCGCTGACCACTCCTTCATCACCGCATACCGGACATAACCAATAAATTTCATCATCAGAAACCATTTTTATATCCAGCCGTCCTTTACAAGGCTTCCTTCCAGGTCTTTTGTCACACTTCGGATAATGACTCACTGGGACAAGTGATTCTACCGATGTAGCAAAGACTATAATCTCTTTAAGCTTCTCAACCTTCTTTTTCAACTGCGGCACTGCTGGTCCATCCTGTAATTCGTCTAACCAATACCGTATGTCAATTACCCACATGTCCCTTCCTTAGACCTTATTGAGTATTACCTTCCAGTATTTGCAATAACTTCTTGTTTTCAGGAATGTCAGCCATATTCTTTGCGTATTGGGCGAAAACTATGGAGCCTTTCTGATCAATGATAAACAACGCCGGCATTCTCCCCAGTTTAATCAGGTTCCATTCCTGACCATATAACTTTCCCAATGTTCCGTCAGGATCAGGAATACCAATATAGGGGAGGTTTTCTTTTTCCCAGTAGCTTTTGGTTTTCTCCGCTCCATGAGGAACTATCACGACGAGCTGAGCCTTCCTGTCCGTAAATTGCTTTATATCTTGTTTCATCTGCCCCAGATGCTTTCTGGCAAAGGGTCAACTGAAACCCCTCAGAAAAACAAGCACGACAGGACCTTCTTGGTACAAGCGAGAGAGAGAAATTCCTCTGTCGTCAATATCTTTTGCCGTGAATTCTGGCGCAATAGATCCAATATCCAGTTTCATATACGTTTACCTCTTTACACCGGCGCGTAGAAACAGCGTTTCGGCGACGACACTTTCCCTTCCTTCTTCAGCTTGTCAATAATCTTGGAGACCTCGTCCTTGTCCATTTCAGCTTTCTTGGCGATGTCTCCAGGTCGCATAGGCTTCCCTTCCTTTTTCATTGCTTCCAGAACACTCTTTTCTTTTGCATCCATTTTTCTCTATCCCCCTCCAATATACAGAATGTTATATCTTCAGAGTGGTTAACAGATTCTTCGGTTCTTTTCACACTTTGAAGATTATTCTTCACAATAGGTTGCCTTCTTTAAATGGGAAACTATTTCATTTTTGATGGCAGCTTGATCGTTTCGCCGGCAACCATAAAAACACCTTTCCCAAGATGATGAATTGTCTTTGGATCTTTCTTTAATGGATCAATCCAAGCTTTGAGCCCTTCAAGGATAAAGAGGTTGTATTTATTTGCCATTCTCGTATCGATGACCTTGCATTCAATATTTAGGTAACACTCGTCAATGAGCGGGGCCTTAACACAGGCTGCAGCTATTGGCGTTAGAGCAAAGGCATTAAACTTGTCCACCTTCCGTCCAGATGTGTTTCCACATTTTACGACCTGTTCAGCCAGTTCCACTGTCGGGATATTGAGTACACATTCCTTGGTCGCCTTCAAAATGTCGAATGTGTAGTTCCGGTCACTGATCACACAACCAATGATCGGCGGCTCGAAATCTATCATCATGTGCCACGACATGGTCATAATGTTCGTCCGTTCCTTGTTGGCGGTTGTTACCATTAAGACCGGACCCGACTCGAGCAAGCGATAAACCTTTGACAATGGGAAAGATTTTTTCTTCATCTTGTTACCTCCCTTAATGGCAACTTCTCGATCAGATTAGTAAAAACTTCGACTGGTTGAGCACCGACTATCTTGTGTTTTTCATTTATGATGAATGTTGGCACTCCCGTCAGTTTGATCTTAATCCCTTCTTGTCTTGCTTCATCCAATCGTGATTTGTAGCGGCGCTCCTTCAGGGCATTCATCATGTCGATAACGTCGAGATTGCACTTGGCGGCAATATCACATAGTTTATCGCTATTTCCAATGTCGATGATTTCAGTAAAATATGCGTGGAACACCTGCTCATGAAATTGTTCATATTTCCCCATGTCACGGGCATATTCAGAGGCTTCCAGAGCAAGACGCGAGTTAGGCAGGACCGTTCTATCACCAAATATAATCCCAAACTCTTTACCACGCTGGCGCAGATGATCGTTCATTTGGGAAACGTCATAACCTTTGAATCTTTCAGATAGCAGGATACCTTCAGGTGGCGTTTCTGGATGGAGCTCGTAACTGATCCAGGTATCGTGGATGTCGTAAGTCTTCTTGAGTTGGTCGACAATGCCCTTGCCGATATAGCAGAATGGTCAGACGTAGTCGGAAAAGATTCTTATTTTGATGCTCATCTCGTACCCTCCTGAAATTCAATGATCAAAAAACAGGTATATTCCGTGTTTGCTTATTTTACGCAAATAATGCCCCACCCTTGCCCAGGACAAAAGCATGAGGCGCCTACATGTCCGGGTAGAGCCATAGGACATCGAGCAATTCCATTCACATCACAACAATAGAGCTGTGAAGGAGTTGCTGATCGAGGATTCTGTTGAGAGGGAGGGGCATTGTTTTCTTGAGGAGGATTGTTACCTTCTTGTTTATTTTTCGTCTTCTTTGACGGGATTATCCCGGAGTTCGATTCATTTCTTTTCTTAAAATTAACTTCCAGCTTAACTTCTAACATGTCGGTATTATCAATTTTTGTATAGCCTCTAGGTTCAAAAACTATGCGATAGTCAGACATTATCAAATCATTATTACGATTAGACAATTCTGTATTGATAACATCTTTGACCACAACAAAATCCTCAACTTGTGTTTTGCTCTGTATTGATACACCGCAAGCTTTCTCTACTGCTTCTCTTAATGCTGTAATGATGGCTGATTTTCTGTCAACATCAAAACCAGATGATGATTTTTGAACTAATCCGTTACTTTCAACTGATATTTTTTCACCTTGACTAAAAGCCGCATTATCCTTGATCAAAATCACTAATAATAAAAAAACGATGATTTTCCAATTCTTTGTAATGAATTTTTTCCAGTTCATTGCCAATTCCTCAAAATGTTATCAATTCACACCGGCGCGTAAAAGCATCTCTTCGGCGACGACACTTTCCCTTCCTTGTTTAGCTCCCTATCTTTTTGTGTCAACAATTCCCTTCAATTCTTTCCCAACCTTGAAAAACGGCACCTTCTTTGGCCTCACGTCAACATCCTTCCCTGTCTTGGGATTCCTTCCTGCATATGCCTTGTATTCTCTTACAGAAAAACTTCCGAATCCCCTGATCTCGATTCTGTCTCCTTTTTTCAGAGAATCCTTAAATCCATTGATGATTTGATTGATTATGTCTTTTGCCTGTTTTTCGGTCATATTTTCTTTACCGGCAAGAGCCTCAATGAGATCTAATTTGGTCATGGTGCTTTTCTCCGTTAATTTTATTGTTTTGATTTTTATTAATGATATGACTACTTTGATAGATATATCAATAGAAATTGAATTTCAAGCTTTTCCTTGAACGGATGTCGACTGCGATAAATAGCAAGATGTTGTAGCGATGATTATTTTCACTTAGCCTTCTGATGGATTGATTTTTCGGCATCGCAGAGATCAACGCTGTCAAATACAAATGTTGAGATTGACTTTCCTGACCAATTTATTGATAATCGGTCGAAAGGGGTGGCACTTTTGGGGGAGGAACGAGTCTAAGGAAGCCTTCCTGTAATGTAGCATACGGCAATTTTGATGAGCATCCACCATTACGATTGGTTATCAATAAAATTTTCTTGACTTCTAAAGTCGTTAATATCATAATAAAGCAATCATTTGAATAAGGCATTGTCAATCGGTTAACAACCAATTTGAACCCGCTTTTAAAGGGTGATGCCATGAAGAAGCTATTGAAACCCCGTTTCTGAAAAGAGGCGGGGTTTTGTGTTTAGAGAAGCATCGTGAGAAACCGACATACTCGACTCAAAGCTTACATTATTTGGATATGCTAATGAAGAAGCTCATTAAATTTGCTATGATAAACAGAATCAAGAGATAACAGCATTGTAATATCACAGGTTGAAAAGGGGGAAGATTAGGATAGTGTTGAAAAACAGAGATAGTAGCTGGAGTCAAATTTAATATGTCGCACGATTATCCAGATTATCTGAAGATAAGGGCACGAAGTAAGATTTTAGGCTGGTTTTGGCGGATCGGCGACACCGGCTATTACATCGGGTTGATTGGTGCGATTATCAGTTTTTTCATGATACCCACTGCGAAGTCAACAGTGAGTCAGATACAAATCGTTCTGATGTTTCTCACAGTTTTAATCATTTCAATTTTATTAAAGCGTATTGCACACTCCAGTTCTGGTATTCATGAACTCATGGGCAATAAAGATTGTGATGAGCCGGACAAGTAAAAAAAATAACAGGTCGGTAAAACCTGTATGCCCGCCATTGATTATTTGCCTTTCGGTGTTCTTGATTATAGCATGTAACCCATTCGGAGATTCTGAACGGATCAAAGCTATCGGTTCCACAGCAGGACTGTCCACAGCCCTTCAGCGTGCGTTTAATCCGGGAGATGACTTTTTACCTCTGGAGTCACCAAAATCGGGGGACTGGCTGGCTGAACATAAGGAACCTGGACAGACGTTTGCGGAATTCGCCGCCACTCAATACAACCGGCCAGACAATATCCGCAAGAAGATATACCTGCAACCTCTGGGAGCGTTCAATAAAGATAGCAGCCCTCCTCTCGAAACACTACGTGCCTATGCTCATTCCTTCTTTGCTATGGATGTAGAAGTTCTTCCCCCCATCCCGCTGAAGGATGAATTTACACCACGGATCAACCGTTTGACGGGGAAAAGACAAATTCTGTCCACAGATGTTCTCAGTTTTCTCAAGGCAAGGCTGCCCGACGATGCCTTTTGTATCCTTGCCGTGACCATGGAAGACCTTTATCCTGATCCCAAATGGAATTTCGTCTTCGGTCAGGCCTCCCTTACGGAACGTACTGGCGTTTATAGCTTTGCCCGTTATGATCCATCTTTCTATGGAGAGAAACGAGGCTCAGATTATGAAAAAATTATTCTGAAGCGCAGCTGCCGGATTCTTGCTCATGAGACGGGACACATGTTCGGCCTCCAGCATTGCATTTTTTTTAGATGCATACTGAACGGTTCCAATCATCTCGCGGAAAGCGACTCCCGGCCGCTATACCTATGTCCTGTCTGCCTCCGTAAATTGCAGCACAGCATCGGATATGATATTGTTAACCGGTATAAGGATCTGCATATTTTTTATAGAAAAAGCGGTTTTAATGAAGAAACTCAGTGGGTAGATAGTCGTCTGCAGCATGTTTCGGGAATTCTATAAAATGCTGATCATGAGAATAGCGTTTGTTACCGATGAGAAGATTATCAAAAACTAACCCATAACCAGTTGTATTTAATTCATTATTTTATCTCAAGCATAGAAGGAGGTCTGTCATGATTAAAAAAGAAGGAAGAATGATATTGAGATTCTTAATGATTTTGCTTCTGTTGTCGGGGTTCGCGATATTACAAGGTGCAGCATCAGCTGTTGCAGCGGAGAATCCCTTCTTTATAGGCACATCTACGCATGGATATTTTGCAGCCTCCGCCGCTTTTGATGGGACGAACTATCTGGTAGGGATGGAAAAAGGAGTTAATCCTGCCGATAATCACGATACTCAAGTCTTGCAGTTCATTTCCCAGTCAGGGAGTTTGGTCGGTTCCCTTATTGAATCAGATCGCAGGGGAGGGATGGCCATGGTAGGGTTCAATAGCCCGAATTACCTTGTTATGTGGCCTGATGATATATACGGTACTGATAAGCATGCTGTTTATGGACAGGTGAGAAACACCTCAGGAGATGCATTGACCGAAATATTTGCCATAAGCCCAGAAACATCTGATAATTTTGACACTGGACCAGTAATTTGTAATAGTGGCAAATGTACTGTATTCTGGTCAAAACGGGGCAGTGACACGACTGTTTATGGCCGGGACATCTCTCCGACGGGAGAATTCCTGACCTCAGCATATACAATTTTCAGCAATCCCGCCAAAACCGTGGGTCATAATTCGGGAGCAGCCTGCGACAACGACGGCAATTGCCTGATCGCCGCCGATACGGGTTCTCAAATAATTGCCGTAATCAGAGGATCATCTATTAGTAAAAGCAGTTTTGTGATCGCCACAAAAGCCCCAACAGGATCCTGTACGGACCAAAATCCTGTTGGGGTTGCCTTCGACGGTACCAATTATCTGGTTGTGTGGAACGACCATAGCAACTGCGCAGAGGTGCCAAGCTGGGATATCATTGGCCAACGCTTAGACGCATCTGGAAATCTTATCGGTTCAACGTTTAAGGTCAACTCTTCAAATACATGGAGTGCAGCCATACCCTCAATCGCTTATGATGGAACAAAATTCCTTGTGGCATGGACGGACCGCAGGAACGATTTGAACAAAAACGGCGTATGCGACACGGGCGAGCGCACCTGCGATGACACTTATGGACGGTTCATAAATACTTCCGGTGTGCCAATGGGAACGGAATTTGTCATCAACAGTGATGCCGGCAATCAGTTGGGGCTCGTTATGGGATTTAATGCAGCGAAATACCTTGTGCTTCTGGATTCGGGAACTACCCGTGGAGATAATGGATGCTTAACGGGCGGTAGTGTTTATGGACTCTTTGTAAACAAAGCGCAGTATCTATCCCCAAACTCCTGGGGGAGCAACAAGATAGCGGCCCTCTTCTCAAATTACGGTTCTGAAAGCGGTATTTGGAGCAATGATGGAAGCAGTTGGAACAGGCTTTCGGATTGGCAGCCTATCCAGATGATCGGCTATGGCACAACGGGCATCATGGCATCGTTTAAAGATTATGGCAGCGGCAACGGTTTGTACCGTTATGATGGTTCATCTTGGGGCAGGATTACTGATTGGGTTCCCAGCGACATGGTTTCCTATAGTGGCGGTAACATTGCCGGGAAGTTCTCCGATTATGGTTCCGGTGGGAACGGGATCTGGCGATATAACGGCAGTTGGACTCGCTTGACAGACTGGGTGCCGGATGGCATGGCAACTTTAGGCAGTGATAACCTAGCAGGTATGTTTGCACAGTATGGTTCCGGGAACGGTGTCTATAAGCATGATGGATCGTCATGGAGCCGTATTACAGACTGGTTGCCGGATAGCATAAGTTCTTGGGGGTCGCGCCTATCATCGATCTTCAGTAGTTATGGAAGCAGCGGCAACGGCCTCTGGATTTATGATGGTTCATGGAAACGGGCGACAGACTGGACTCCTGTTAATGTGCTTGCTTGGAAAGCGGACACGCAATTAGCAGCCATCTTCAGGAATTATGGCGCCAATGGCAATGGAATCTGGAACTACACCGGTAGCTCTTGGAATCGCCTTACGGACTGGGTTCCCACAGATATGACGATGCTGGGATCTGATTGTCTGGTAGCAGTATTCAAAGATTACGGTACCATGGGCAATGGCGTCTGGAAATACAACAGCTCCGGTTCATCCTGGACACGAATTTCGGACTGGATCCCCGAAACAGTAACCTCCAGTGGCGACTATATAACAGCTGTTTTTAACAACTACGGTTCATCAGGCAACGGAATTTGGAAGTACCAGAATGGTAGTTGGACTAGACTAACCGACTGGCTGCCAAAAGAACCAAAGCCCTGACCCGCGATGTTCTGAACAAAAGATTACTGGATAAAAACAGATCTTCCCGGATAAAAATCATTCAATTCAGGAAGATCTGTTTTTTTGTAATAAAAGACGCTAAGATAACAACCACCAAAAGAACTCTGCTGGGTGAATTTTATCCAGAGGAGAAGGATCTTCAAAGCTTTTCCTCTATTCGGGGAATCAATCTTTGCAATGAAAAGCGAACCCCAGTGCGTTTTTTGCCAAAAGCGCCGGATCCTGCGCTTTTCTGATAACTGAACATTTCATAAGGCCCTTATGAATTTGCAGAATCAACGATCATGGCCAAACTGGAATCCATCACCGATGTTCGCCATAACGTGCTTCATCTCATGCTTCAGGAGATAAGTTTTAAACTTTCAAAAATCCGTCGTAATTTCTTAATCCAGATTAAAAGATTGAAAGATTCAGTGGACAATGAACGCTGAGGACAACTGAGAATAGAACATTGGAGGCAACAAATGGCCCTTTATCTTGTGCGGCATGGAGCATGCGTTCCTAAAGAAATCAATCCAGATTGCCCATTATCAGATCGCGGAATGGTAGAAGTGAAGCGAATGGCAGAAATGGCCGCTGAGAAGAATATTGTACTCACCAAAATTATTCACAGCGGCAAGAAACGGGCGGAACAAACGGCGATTATCTTGAGGGCAATACTGAAACCTCTCTTTGGACTTGATCAATCAATAGGTCTTGATCCGAATGACGATATTTTTTATATTCTTGGTCTGATAGCACAAGCGGAAAATATCATGATCGTGGGGCATCTGCCCTTTCTTCAAAAGCTTACGTCATATCTGGTGACAGGGGATGAAGACGGATCTGTAGTTCAGTTTCCGACAGCCGGGATTGTCTGTCTTGATAAGAATACGGGAGGAAAATGGGAGATTAAGTGGACGTTGATGCCGTGATATGCCTGTAAAGTATGAGGAGCTGGGTTTGACGTACACTCCCTGTAATGCAGCAGCCGGTAATTTTGACAGGTATCCACACTTTCAAATGATTATCATTAAAAATGTACTTGATTTTTATAAATAATAAGCACAGTAATTGGACCTAAATATGCTACCGGTAAAGATTGAATAGGGGGAAAAATGGAAGCAGATAAAAACGATCAGGGCAAAAAGTATGCAATGTTGATCGCCAAGGTGTGGAGTGATGAATAGCTCCTTTTTGTCAAAGGGATAGGCGAACAGTATGGAAAAGAGAGCATTACTGTTAACCATACTATTTCTTATCTGCTTGTTTTTGTCATCCTGTGCTTACGCGCCACATATTCCATTCTTCACAACGCGAGAAATCGGCTTCAGCCAATACCGCCAAGAGGCAATCTTTTGGTCGGAAAAGAGTATCAAATTTGCCGAAGAAAAAAACTGGTCAGAAATGATCAGGACTGCCTCCGCAGCTATCGCCATTGATCCATCGTATCCTGACCCATATATCAACAGGTCCTGGGCATACTTGGAAAAAGGTTTTCCGGAGAAGGCTCTGGCCGACTGCAACAAAGCGATCTCCATGAGCAATAGCCCCGCCGCCCTTAATAATAGGGGCCTCTATTATCTAAGAATGGGAGATCACGTCAAAGCCCAGACCGATTTTTTAAAAGCGTGCAATGGTGGCCTTGCATTAAGCTGCGATAACTACAAACTGATAACCGGCTATAAGCCCGACGAAAAGACAGATTATTGTCTTAAGAAGGCAGAGGAATGTTTCAACGGGAAAGATTGGGATGGGGTCATCAAATATACATCCAATATTCTCACTGATCAGCCAAACAATGAAGTGGCTTTGTCTATACGTGCAGGCGCTTACGCTCACAAGGGAATGTTCAACGAGGCTATCCGTGATTGTGATGAGGCCATAAAAAAGAATCCTGATTACGCATTGGCCTACAATAATAAAGCCTTTGTAATGGAATTGACGGAAAATAAGCGCGAGGCCATTTTGAATTATGAATTTGCCTGCAATCTGAAGATGCAATTTGCCTGTGATAACCTAAAAAAGCTGAAGCAAACAGAAGCGATAGCCGGCAAATAATAGAGCTATGTCGGGGCATAATTGAATGAACAATCACAACCAAAGCCACAGCGTCCTGATGGGTTACATATTGTGGATCTTCGGTTTCACAGGTTCACATAGGTTGTATTATGGCAAGCCTGTATCAGGCACGATTTATTTTTTCACCCTTGGACTCTTGGGGATAGGCTGGCTTATTGATCTGTTCCTGATTCCATCTATGGCTCGCAAAGCTGACTTGAGATATGCGGAAGGTAGAATAGATTATAATGTGGCTTGGGTTATTCTCACATTCCTCTGGATTTTTGGTATTTACCGGTTTTTTATGTGGAAGTGGATCAGCGGCATCGGCTATTTATTGACAGCGGGAATCTTTGGCATCGGCTATATCTATGATTACTGGACATTGAACGATCAAATCGCTGTTATCAACAGTTCTGGGCAATAATGAAGATGTGCGAGTTTAAATGATCCACAGAATTCCAGTCAATAAACTGAGCCACGAAGCCTTAAAGGGAGTTATTGAAGAATTTATTTCCAGAGATGGAACCGATTATAGCGAAGTTGAGACTTCAGCGGAAACGAAATTTAGATACGTAAAACAAAAACTCGAAAAGGGATTGGCGGTTCTTATCTTTGATGACGAAGCCGAAACCACCAATATATTCTTGGCTGATGACCCTATTTTAAAGAAGCTTGATGCATAAACCGTGTGATCAAGAAGTAATAACATGGGATTGAATGGCCATGACTTCAGCCAATAACCTTTTTTCTGATATCCCTCCGGAATTCAAGGAAGAACTATTTGAGACAATCCTCAAAAGAGAAACTTTCCGGATAGAAAGAATCGTATCTCTGGGCCATAGCTCACCCGAAAGCTTCTGGTATGATCAGGATTTCCATGAATGGGTTATTCTTCTCAAAGGAAGTGCCGTTCTTCGTTTTGAAGATCAAGCTGAAAACATCACCATGAACCCTGGCGATTACATCCATATTGAAAAACACCAAAGGCATCGAGTTGTATGGACAGATCCTGGACAAGAGACCATCTGGCTTGCTCTGCATTATCAGTAAAGGAGGAAAGGGAATCATGACTGTTTCAGAATGGCTGGATAAAAAAGAGGCCGAGGGTGTCGATGTTTCGCATATTGTCCTGCCTGATGATCTGGCTAATGATCAAGATCCAGACGAAACCATCTTTTACAAGGAAATCAGGGAATGCAGCATTCTCTGTCCCGACAACCATCCTTTCTCTACTGTAGAACAATTCGGAAACTGGTATTATTGCAGGGGCCGTGACAAAGAGAATGGTCCCCATACGACGAGGCCACAGTGGTGGATGTTTACAAAGGATAAGGACTTGGCAATCAAAACGGCGGAGTCGCACATAGAAAAATAGGAAAGATCATTTCCAGCTATTTTCTACATCATAAACCCTTAACCGGCCAGATCTTTCCTTGGTCAAATCGGTCATACAGTTCGTATATGCCAGTCCATACATAGAGCCGCCTTCATAGATGGACGCTTCGGCATTGCAGCAGAGGTCACGATATTTTATCCAAGCCAGTTGTGCTTTCTTCAGTCTTTCTTTACCAGCAATGTCGCAAGATGCGGTTGCCAGCTTATAGATCCTGTTCATCTCCGCATCAGCCTGTTTGTATTTCGTCCCGGATTCATTTTTTAGCTCAATCATGGTCTGGGTGTAACCAAAAGAGCTAAATACAACGATAGTTGCGACAATAAATAATGCTGAAAATATTTTCATGATCCTGTCCCCCTGATTTTTCTTTAGTGGATATTCATATCAGAGAAAGACCAATAATCCAAACCAGAGATTATTCAAGCGGCCTAAATATTTGCCTCAAGAAACAGCCCCTGACAAATCATCCCAAACATTTCCCTTGATTCATTAGAACGTACGTTCTATAATGTCCATGATCATTTTTTAAGGACGCATCATGGACGATACCATATTCAACCTCCATTCATGGCCACAAGCCATTCTGCATATTGATGGCGATGCCTTCTTTACATCCTGCGAGGAAGTGCTCCATCCCGAATTGAAGGGCAAACCGATCATCACGGGCGCAGAACGTGGAATAGTAGCCTGTGCATCTTACGCTGCAAAGAAAATCGGCATTAAGCGCGGAGTAAACTTACGTGACGCTAAAATCATCTGCCCCGGACTTGTAATGCTTCCCTCTGACTATGAAAGCTACAGCCTCTTTTCCCGCCGGATGTTTATGATCATGCGCCGCTTCACTCCCCAGGTGGAAGAATATTCAATTGATGAAGCCTTTGCCGACATCACGGGATTAAGACGTCCGTTGAGATCCTCCTATGAGACTATTGCCCGGAAAATAAAGAACGAAATACAAAGAGAAATCGGCTTCACTGTCTCTGTAGGTTTAAGCCTGACGAAAGTCCTGGCAAAGGTCGGCTCGAAATATCAGAAGCCCGATGGATTGACCGTCATTCCCGGCCGGTCTATCGCAAACTTTCTGAAAGACCTCACAGTAGATAAGGTTTGGGGTATCGGCCCTGCAACAACAGCTCAGCTCAATAAAATGGGGATCAAAACCGCCCTTGAATTTGCCCATTTGCCTGAACAATCAGTCAAGAAGAGTTTCACGAAACCAACCATAGAAATCTGGCAGGAATTGCGTGGCCAATCTGTCTGTTCGGTTATCTCAGAGGAAAAGAGCACCTATGCCTCTATCAGTAAGACGAAAACCTTTGCTCCTTCAACGTCCGACGCAGATTACCTTTTCGCACAACTTTTAAGGAATCTTAAATCGGCATGTATCAAAGCAAGGCGTTACAAACTGGCACCACGAAGGGTTGCGCTGTTTCTGAAGACCAGTAATTCCATTTCTAATTCAATAATGCATTAATAATCCACGGCCAAGCAACAATCGAGTGAATACGATCTTGGTCATTTTCCATATTTCGTAATGCCGCTTCCAGATGATCTTCAAGGGCGTCAAG
>Ga0247841_10008900_pt1 | contig 14232 bp, 11 predicted proteins | sample LaCruzMarch2015__2_FD_192410 | JGI IMG/M metagenome (GOLD analysis project Ga0247841, IMG submission 192410) | Freshwater microbial communities from meromictic Lake La Cruz, Castile-La Mancha, Spain - LaCruzMarch2015_18m | ecosystem: Environmental > Aquatic > Freshwater > Lake | place: Spain...
AAAAGGAAAATAAAAATTAGCAAGGAGGTATGTCATGTCATCAGCAGAATCAGCAAAGGAAAAAGAAGGAGGAATTAAAACAATGATAGAAGGTAACCGGAAACTCGAACAGACATGGTCGGCAATAGGGTGGGGATTGTTTCTTATACTCGTCGGCGGACTATTCCTGGCAGGCAACCAGGGGTGGCTGAATCAAGGCAGCGGATGGTCATATTTCATCATCGGCCTGGGAGCAATCCTGATCCTCGGATTTGCTGTCCGCTATTTTGGGATCCTGGCAAACCGCCGGAGCGGTATCGGAGGACTGATCGCCGGGTTAGCCCTGGTATTAATTGGGGTTGCCTTTCTTTATGGTTTCGGCAACTGGTGGCCTCTGGTAATACTTGTAATAGGCCTGGGCATCCTGGCAAACGGGATTGTGACACGGGAAAGGGTTCTCACGGATGGAAAATAGTATCAAGAAGAGATGAGTTAACGTTATCAGCCTTAGCAGTGAAATAAATATAGCAGGAGAAATAAAATGGATTGGGGAATTATAGGATCGGTCATGGTAGCAATGGCATTGTTCGCGGTGGCTGTCGGCCTCCTGGCTTCAATAGCAATCGGCCTGTTTGTCCGGAGCATGAAGAAGCGTGCCGGCAGTCAGGGTGGCGAGGGCTTTAAGTTTCCGGGTTGCCCCTTGACGAAGCCCACTCAGAATACGCCGTAGAAAGAGAAACGTAAGGATTAGCAAGGCAGGGGAGCAGCAGCTCCCCTGCGAATAAGGCTCAAAGGGAGGTACCACAAATGAACAAAGAGAATATAGCAGCAGGCGGTATATATGGAATAATCGCCGGAATCGTAAGTACGATCGTAATAGATATCGTAGCCCTGATCATGCTTTCAGCTCTGGGGTTATCTTTAGCGTCTTTCTTTGCCTTGATCGGCCGGTGTTTCCTGACCCTTATTGGGATAGATGCGGTTAACCCGGTCTGGCAGGGAATAGCACTGCATTACTCGATCGCAATTCTGACCGGACTGGTTGTCGGCCTCTTAACGCAGAGATTCCAGAAGCTGCGATTCAGCTCATATCGAAAAGGCATATTGTTGAGCGTCGTCATCGCTCAGGTCGAAGGAAACTCGTTATTTTATCTGATGTCCGTGATAATACAGATTCCACAAGCTGAGTTGATTTTTATGTATGGAATGTGTTTTTTCCTTCACCTGATCTGGGGCGTCTGTCTTGGGTCAATGATATCTTATAGCCAGCAGCATAAGCTGTTCCACTACAGCGGCGGATGCTACCAATCATGAGGCTGGCAGGTCTGAAAAGTTTCTATCTCGTTGAACAGGTTATCGCGCGTGATCTTTATCCCGTCCCTGGCGGACTTATACGATGCAAGGATCCAGGCCATGGTGAAGTATGAGTCTTCCGGTGTGGCGCCCCAGCTGCCGTCGACAGCATTTTTCAGTGTATGCTCATCCCGAAGTTTATCGATAAAGAATTTCATTTGCCGGTAAAACATTGTATTTTTCCTGCCATTTGCTTCCCCCTTTAGCATTTATTAATACGTTGATATGCTTTCTGGCACCATAGTTGCCGGTTACTCTCCAGCTCAGTTAAAAGGGTACGCCCTGGCCTTCTCCCTGCCCCATGCCTGCCGCCATTCCAGTTCCGAGGCATAAACCGGGGGCAGCTCCTCTTCAGGTTTCTTCACCAGATTCAGTGAACCTGACGGGCATGTTGAAACACATAGCCCGCAACCAATACACAGGTCCTGGTTGATCACTGTCCTCTCATCTACCTGTTTTATGGCATGCACCTGGCACCGGTCCACGCAGGTCAGGCAGACTGTGCATGTATCCTGGTCCTTCACCGCCCGGTAGTTTGAAGCTGTAAACTTTGTATTGATTCCGAAATTGATGACCCTCATTGGTCCGCAGCAGCAGCCGCAGCAGTTGCAGATGAACACGTTCTCACCTGTATCATTGGAGCAGTTGTGCACCAATCCCTCTTCCTCGGCCTTCCGCAGCAATTCTCCGGCCTCTTCCCGGGTTATCTCGCGCGCCCAGCCGTTCTCAATGCCGTAGTCCGCCCATGTTCCGGCGGCTAGACAGATTTCGATCGTCTTGCCGCAGGCATGCCCGGTTATCTTTTGCCCCTTTCTACAAACGCAGTCGGTAACGGCAAATCGGGAATTCTTTTTAAGGAACTCGGAAACCCTTTCGTACGGCTGGACTCGGCGCGTGTCCGCGATCTCTGTTTCCACCGGCAAAACACGCATGAGTGAAACCGGGGATCCCTTCCAATAAGGAAGTAGTCCCTCGAGGTTGTACCTTGTATACATCTCGAAATCCTGGGCGGTCATATCGTTTTGGCGGAACTCATAAATACCAATTATCCACGGGTGCAGTTTATAGAGAGCTTCACCGTCCGGTTCCCTTTTACGCTCTATCAATCCCTTGCGCGACATTGAATATAGAATGTCCGCCACCTGTTTTTCATCCTTTCCCATCCTCTCTGCCACAACATCGGGTTTTTCATATTCCGGTCGTAAGTGCAGGGCGATGTCGGCTTCTTCCGGTGAAAACAGCTTTTCAAGTATTTTAATTTCCGTCCCGCTTTTAGTGGCAGGGAAGCCCTGCGGGAACTTGTCCAGCCTCTCCCTCAGCTTCTCATATACTGCATCCATATCTGCCTCCTGATTAAAAATAAGAACCGACCGCTGTCGTGCGGTCGGTTTCACCACTCACATCCGGGCGTATCGGTGCTCAAATCACCATCGCCGCTTCAAGGACCAGGCTGAATCGTATAACCTTTTTGCCTCAATCATTCTATAAGTGATCTTCCCGGCTTGTCAATAGCCACCCATATGGAACGTCCAAGGTGGATTATCATTCATCACTAACTCTGATTCAATGCGTTTAAAGTAAAGACCTTACCTGCAATCCTTATTTGATTTACCGACTACGTGCTACGTGATACCTAACGTACCTATGAGTTCAGCCATACCCAGGCTTTCCATTCTCTTCCTGGAGGGCAGTCCGCTGGCGATGTCCCAGTCGCGCAACTGGTAATATTCCGGCAGCATTTTCACCAGGTTGGGCGCATGTCCCTGCTGGCCGCCGCCATCTATTGGCTGCACGGCGAGCGTGGGTAGCCTGTCATCGGCGGGCGTGACGCCGAACCTGCAGGTCATGGCGCGCATGAGCTGATAAATACGCTCGCCGGCCTTCAGCGCGGCAGGGATGTCCATGTTCCAGCCGGTGGAGGCGTTCACCATCTCAATAATGGCGCCCGGCGCAACTACGGCCAGATGGCACAGGCCGATGGCATCGCAAAATGAGCTCCAGTCCTGCGAGCGCACGACCATCCAAGCACGGTCATCACCGAAGCGGTCGCTCGGCACCAGGCCGACATCAGGGTTGCCCATGCCGTAATCGATCATGAAGGCGGCGCTCTTGTTGTGATCCGCCCCTCGGTTGCCTGTGGCATATACAAGCCCCATGCAGGTGAAGGCGCGCGGGTCATGCATGGGAATATCCAGTCCCTTAACGTGCATGGCCTCTTCCGGGCATTTATACCTGGCGCCCATCCGTCTGGTTCCCTCACCGACGATCTTGCCGAAGCCTTCGTTCTTGGCCATCAGCTCGATGAGCCCAAGCGCAGCGTCTATATTGCCCCACTTGAGCTCCAGCCCACCGGTGTCCTTCTTGGTAATCGCTCCCTTTCCATACAGGTGGAATGCGAAGGCGGCGCTGGCGCCGCTGCTGATGGTATCCATGCCGTAGCCGTTAAGCAGTTCGTTGAACCGGCACAGCGCGCCCATATCGGCGATCATCAATTGTGGTCCCCAGGCGGCCAGCGTCTCATATTCCGGCCCTTCAACGGGCTTCTCGCTGGCGAAGCGCCCCTCCCGAATGTGCAGCACTTTGCGGCAGGCAACAGGGCAGCCGAAGCAGCGTGTGTTTTCGACCTGCCATTTCTGGGCCTGCACCGTGCCGCTTATGTTGACCGCCTCGGGCATAGTGTCCATTGTGTAGTATTTCACCGGTATGTCGCCATAGGCCAGGCCGGGATCCACCCAGCCGCAGGTGCCGGAATCGTGCACAAACTGCGTGACAAAGTGGGCCTTGACCTCGTCCATGCTCTTTTTCGCGGCCTCCTTGAACTTGGCGGCGTCCGCCATGGGTATCCTGGCCTTGCCGCGCAGCGCGATCGCCTTGAGTTTCTTAGAGCCCATGACGCAGCCCAGCCCCGCCCGCCCGGCGCAGTGGCCGTGTTCGGTTACGATGTTGGCCATGGGCGCCAGGTTTTCACCTGCCTGGCCTATGCAAGCCACGCGAATGCGCTCGTGACTGTGCGCCCGGCGGATCTCCCTGATGGTCTCAAACGTGTTCATGCCCCACAGGCGCGAGGCGTCCCTGATCTCTGCTTTGCCATCCTCAATATATAGATAGATGGGCTTTTCAGACTTGCCCTTGATGATGATGCCGTCATAGCCGGCGAAGCGCATCTCCGATCCGAAGAAGGCGCCGCAATTGGAGTCTCCATAATAGGTGGTATATGGCGAGCGCGAGGCGACCACCCAGCGGCTGAAGCTGGGCGCGCCGGTGCCAGTGAGCAAGCCCGCCACGAAGATCAGTGGGTTTTCTGGACTGAGCGGGTCGGTCTTTTTATTGGCCAGGTCGGCCAGATAGCGGCAGGCGATGCCTCCTGCGCCGATGAAATCGCTGGCGTACCCTTCATTCAGCGGCTCTTCCTTTATTTTCCCACTGGTAAGGTTAACCGTGAGTATCTTCCCCATGAAACCATTCATGACATCCTCCCGCCCAAAAAATAATTAAAACCGGCCGCAGTCATGCGGTCGGTTTCACCTTCCCATCCCAGACAACATGGTGCTCAAATTACCAGCGCCGCTTCAGGGGACCGAGCTACGAGTTAATTCTCTTATTAAGTCATTTGTTTTGTCAAGTCATTTTGAGCATCGATATCTTTATTCATAAATATTCGGAACATTAAAAATCGACTATGCTATCCTCCCATGACTCGCTGGTGCACTGCCGCGATAAGCTTTTTACTCTCAAACACGAGTTCGAGAACTGTCCACAATGCCCCAACAGTTCAAACTCTGAAGCAAAGACTGATTCTGTTTATCTTTCTATCCGCTCTAATTCTCATGTGCCATTATTTGTTCCGTTACAGCGGCGGATGCTACCAATCATGAGGCTGGCAGGTCTGAAAAGTTTCTATCTCGTTGAACAGGTTATCGCGCGTAATCTTTATCCCGTCCCTGGCAGACTTATACGATGCAAGTGTCCAGGCGAAAGTAAGGTATGAGTCTTCCGGTGTTGCGCCCCAGGCGCCACCGATATCATTTTTCAGTGTATTCTCATCCCGAACTTTATCGATAAAGAATTTCATTTGCCGGTAAAACATTGTATTTTTCCTGCCATAAGGTGACAGGGCAGGATGGTAAAGATTAAGGGGTATATTGGAAAGACGGTATATCCCGACTTTCATTCCACGTTTCTGGTAAGCATGGCCTGCTTTGAAAGCGATCTTTCCCTTTTCTCCGTATATATATCCACGCTCGATACCATAAGGCCATCCTGTGCGGACGACATTCTTATCATAGAGAAAGACCGCGCCGTTAGAAAGCTTGAAAGTGGCTACAGCTATATCCTCATAAGGGCGTGTATTCGGGTAACACCTTTTGGTTTCGCACGAAACCTGTTCGATTTCCATCCCATAGAACCGGATGATGTCTATATAGTGCGGCGCGTGATCGAAAAAATCGCCTCCCCCGGCCCTGACGTCACTGTACCTCCAGAAACCAAACTCCTGTTCAACATCGTATCCATATTTCTTAAGTTTCCGGGCAACAGACCCCAGCCAACCTTGGGAAAGATCCGGAATGAAAAAGTACCAGAAGATACTGATCTGGAAGATCCTTCCAAGAACGTTTTTCATCAGTAATTCTCTGATTTTCTGGTGTCCCGGTTCAAAGCGCTTGCAGTGGCCCATGAGAATATAGACGTTATGTTTTTTGCCTGCTTCGATGATCGTACGGCAGTCTTCAAGATTCGTCGCCATCGGTTTTTCACACAGCATAGGAAGACCTTTTTCAGCCGTGTCTTCGACATGACGCGCGTGAAGCCATGGGGGTGACGATATGACAACGGCATCCAGGTCTTCACGTTCAAGCATTGCACGGTGGTCTTCATAAACACCGCTTACCCGATACTTTTTTGCGAAGAGATTTCTATTGTGCGGGTCGGGATCACTGATTGCGGCAATATAGGCCCTGCCGTCCGCCTGGATGGCCGGGCCGTGGCCCACTCGACAGATATTTCCCGCGCCGATAAGACCTATCTTTGTTTTCTTGCTTTGTTCCATAGTCCTTCCCCAAAGCTCTGCAATATCTTTTTATGATTGTAGCTGCTGCAATACGGTTTCCAGGTACTCTTTTGATTCAATTGCCCATGCATCGATGTCGATCGGATGTCCCGTGTGCACCTGTACAGTTAAATCACCGGAATATCCAGTTTCTTTAAGAGCGGAAAGGAAGACCTTCCAGTTAACCGAACCGCGTCCCGGCGGAAGGTGGACGTCACCCTGCCCGACACCGTCATTATCGTTGCAATGAACATAGACAAGGTCCTTTCCGGCCTTTCGAACGACATCGGAAAGATTCGGGTCGGTAATGTTCTGATCGGCTGTATCAATCATGACTTTGCAGTTCGGCGAATTAATTTCCCTCATCATTTGAAGCGCATCATCCAGCGTAACCATCACGCGTGATTCACACCAGGTGAGCGTATGTAGTGCCATCATTATGCTTTTTTCTTCAGCACGCTTGACGACTTCATGCATACATTCACGATTCCATTCCCACGCCTGTTCCCGCCGTGTTCCATGGATCATGTGCCCGGAAATCATATTAACTATTGGGATTCCCATCTCGGCCGCCATATCAACGCAGTCAATATAATATTCTACGGACTTCTTTCTGATTGCCTCTATGGAATGAGAGAAGTTAATGTGAAGTGCCAATCCGCCTCCGTTGACCGAGAGTGCCACCGCTTCGAGGCCAGATTCCTTTACTACATTCATTACCTGTCGGCGGGCCTTTTTATCATACAAATCAGGGCCGAGATGAGGGCTGTATGCCCAAAAGTCAACGACTTCATATCCCATCCTACCGATTCTCCTCACGGCTTCCTCCAGCGTTGTGTAGTCAAGATATCCCATCGTACAAAACCCTAATCGCATAAGACGCTCCTTTGGTTTGATGTATTAATACGGTTCCCCAAATCAATTTCTCAATCAGGAGATTATTATCACATTGCCCCTGGTCAGCATACTATGCCTTAACTGTGCGGCTGTCAATACCCCTTCCGGCGACATACAAGGCTAACCGCCGGTCAGGAGCATTCATGATATGATAGTGGCAATTATACCGGCGGATTAAGAGCAAATTACATGCAGAGCAAAAACATGTATAAAACTGTTTGCGGCATACTTCTGAGCGTCCTATCGGGCGTCCTCTTCACCGTGGCATTCCCTTCATATGGGGGGCTATGGTTTCTGGCGCCGATGGCGATTGTCTTCATGATCATCGCCCAGTATCGCTTTCTGCCTAAAAGACAATCGGGCCTTGCCATGGGCATCACATGGTTTGTCTACTGGCTGGCGGTGTCTTTCCAGGGTACCCGCCAGTTGATGTATCCCTGGTTCTGCATTCCCATTGCATTACTCATGGGGGTATTCGGGCTTTTCCTGGGCAGCTTTGACCGCACTTTCAATGAGCGAACGTCCTTCCGCTTTTTCCTGCTCACGATGCCTGCAGTCTGGACCGGATGGGATTTCCTCCTGTCATCCAATCCCATCACTGCCACAGAGGGACAAATCTATTACCTGCTGGCGCCCGTGCCGGCCCTGTACCAGCCGGTCAGCCTGTTTGGAAGCCCCGCCTTCGAATTTGTCATACTGGTATTCGGGGCCTCGCTCGGCCTTGCTGCGCTTCGCATCATGGGTGCCAGGCGTAGCCCGGAGAGCGCGGAAGCGATACAGCCTGCCGTATTCAGGCAGGTCTTTGCCTGGGGAATGGGCATCACACTGCTATGGGTGATAGCCAGTGTCTCGATGTTTGCATACTCGCAATCATTACCCAGGTCGACTGCGCGGGTTGCGGCCATTCAGATCGGCACCGGAACAGGTTTCTCGTCGGTCGGGGTTGGCTCCTTCAAGCCCGAAACCAGGGAAGTATACGAGAGGCTGTCGCGCGGGGCCGCTGCGCAGGGGGCGAAGCTGCTGGTGTGGCCGGAGCTAGGTATGGACTTCGATCCCCGCGTGACTAATCCTGATTGGGTCCCCTCTCTAGCCAGGGAAACCGGCACCTATATACAGGCCTCCTGGTATATGACCGATCCCGATAAGACCCAGCATAATATGGCCGGGCTGTGGTCGCCCGACGGACGGCTGCTGGGCATCTACAACAAGCAGAACCCGGTGCTCGTCGCGGGCGAATTTTTTGAGCAGAAACCCGTTTTCGAGGTCTTCAACACGCCTTTCGCGCGCATGTCGATGATCATCTGTTTCGACTTCACCTTCTACGATATAAGCCGCACACTGGCCGCCAGGGGAGCGCAGATGATCGCCGCCTCAGTCGGCAACTGGTACGACATCTCGGCCGTCCGCATCCCGACGGCCCAGTTCCGCGCTGTGGAGAACGGGGTCAGCTATCTCAAAGGTGAGCTTATTGCCGGTTCCGCTATGATCTCTCCAACCGGTGTCGTAATAGCCAAGTCCGATCCTCCGACTGAAGAAGGAGAGAGCACGTTCCTTATAGCGGACCTGCCGCTCGGGGGAGACGGCACACTGTATTCCCGAATCGGTGACATCTTCGGATGGCTGTGCCTGGCGGGCCTGCCGGTGCGCGCGTTTTTCGAGATCCGGATGCGGAGGCCGGCTGATCGCAGGCCCTGAGGGGTCCTACCGGTATCTCTTTGGACCGGTACATATAGCGTCTATATTCTCACAACGGTCATTTTAAGCCTGGTGAAATCCTCCAGGCCGTATTTTGAGCCCTCTTTGCCTATACCGCTCTCTTTAAATCCACCCCAGGGCATCTCCGGTGTAAGGGCGCCCTCGTGATTTATCCAGACTGTCCCTGCGGCCAGTTTATCGGCAAATTTCATGGCTTTAGCGGTATCCCTGGTCCAGACCGTAGCGCATAGGCCGAAAGTGTTGTCATTGGCCAGCTCGATAACCTCATCATCGGTGGTGAATTTCTCCATTATGCAGGCTACAGGCCCGAATATCTCCTCCCTGGCAATCGTCATTTTCTGCTTTACATCGGTGAAAACGGTAGGCATTACGAAATAGCCTTTGTCAAAAGGGGCTTTCCCACCGAGAACCATTTTTGCCCCCTCATCGATGCCCGATTTGATGTGTCTTTCAACCGAAGTGCGGTGCTCTGCGCTTACCAGCGGCCCCATCAGGGTGCCGGGATCAGTCGGATTGCCCACGGTAAGCTGTTTGGTGGAGCTTACAAATTTGTCCACAAATTCGTCATAAATTTTTTCGTGAATATAAAATCTGCCGGCCGCGCCGCACACCTGTCCCGCGTTAAAATACTGCACCATGACTGACCTCGTGGCCGCCATATCCACATTGGCGTCCTGACGAACGATTACCGGATTCTTGCCTCCCAGTTCCAGCTGTATGCGTTTTATGCTCTGACCGGCTAAAGACATGATGCGCTTTCCCGTATCGCAGCTTCCGGTAAATCCTATCAAATCCACACCCGGATGGGCGGCCAGCGCTTCGCCCACTGAGCTGCCGGGACCGGTGATCACATTTACCACACCCGGTGGTATATCAAGCTTTTCCAGTATTTCGGCCAGTTTAAGGATCTCAAGTGAATCGATGCTGGGCGGTTTGACCACACAGGTATTACCAACGGTCATCGCCTGGCTGAGCTTCATGGCGGCTACAACCAGGGGCACATTCCACGCTATTATCAGGGCGCTGACTCCCACAGGTTCACGCTGAAGTAATACTTTTTTCTTTGCATCGACCGGCAGGACGTCACCTGTCAATGATCTGCCGGCATGGGCTGCCCATTCGAAATACTGCGCCGCATTGGCAACGATGAGGTGCGCATAGCTCCTGGGTGTACCGTGATCGAGGATATCGATCTCAACCAGCTCCTGGGCATGTTTCATGATTTCAAGGCCGATATTGCTGACTATTTGAGAACGCTCAGCCTGGCTTTTATTCGACCAGGCGGGGAAGGCTTTTTTAGCGGCATCCACCGCCTTATCGACATCGGACTTGCCCCCCAGGGGAACCCGCGCTATCTCCTCTTCAGTAGCCGGATTTATAACAGCGAAAGTTTTTCCCGAGTCGGCATCGACCCACTTGCCGTCGATCCACATCTTATAGCCATTCATGTCGCCTCCCATAATGCTATTCTAAGACAATAGTATCATTGATATATATACAGGATATATATCGGCATTATAGAAGTTTAGTCTGTCTGTGTCAATACGACATATGGCGGTTAAGTTGCGCACTCCAGTACGGTATCTTTCACGTTATCCATATCCTGTGCGTAGTGCCTTGATCCCATGAAAAAAAGCACTGCCGCGATAAAACCGCCGATACCTGAAAGAGCCAGCGCGATCTTCAGACCATTATCGCCAATGGAGTCGGACATGGCTCCGATAATCCAGGGCGACCATCCGCCGCCCAGGAAATACATGCTGAATAACATTAAACCGTAGGACGTCCCCTTTAACGAAGCGGGAACGACCTCCTGTGATAAGGTGTGGAGAGAGGGGATGCCCAGGTAATATGAGATGGCGAATAATATAAATGCGATCATAAAGAGCGCGAAATTGATTTTAAGCAGCAATACGGACGCTATAAAAAAAGTGCCTGCGGATGCCGCTGTTATCATGGGGATAAGCAATCTGGATCTGCGGTTTTTTTTCTGCCAAAAGTCGGATAGCAGCCCGCCGCCGAAGGTGCCCACAATCGCCATTATTGCGGCCACGGCCGTGATGGAGCCGGCTACGTCTTCTTTGACGTTTAGTTCTCTCATAATAAAGGCGGGGAACCACGAGGTAACGGCATTACCCACTATAAGCAGCATCGCGTATCCGACCAGATACCAGCGTACCGTAGGTATGCGCAGCAGCGTGCCGATACATTGAATGAAGCCTGCTTTGTTTCCGCTCGAGTCTATTGTAGGGACTGTTTTGTAGTCTTTGAGGAAGAGAACCGCGATGCCTAAAATCACACCGGGAATGGCAAAAATGAAAAAGGGCATGCGCCAGCCGTATTTGACCGAGAGCAGGCCGCCGACCACCATTGCCAGGGCGGCACCGATAGGGAAGGCGGAACTGAATATACCGACCACCCTGCCATGCTTTTCCTTGGGATAGGCCGCGGTGACCATGGCTGTTCCGGCAGCGGAAAATGCCGCCTCCCCTCCGGCCACCAGCGTCCGCGGGATAAGCACGCCGGGGAAGCTTTTAGCCAGGCCGGTAACGAAGGTGAATATACTCCAGAAGATGGCCATAATGGATATCGATCCTTTACGGCTCCAGATATCGATAATATAAGATACGGGGAACGCTAAAAGCGACACGGTAATGGTGAAAGCAGTCATTATAATCCCGATTTCAGAGTCGCTCAGCCCCAGCTCCAGCTTCATAGGCTGCACTACAACAGCGAAGACAAATCTGTCCATCATGCAAAGAGCGCAGAGGAGCGTAGTGATGATAAGTACCCAGTGCGCCCTCCACCCGCCTGCCTGATATTGCGTTCCTGTCTGAACTTTGTCGTTCATGCCTTCTCCTCCTTTTGTAAACAGAAATCACCAGCCGAGCTTTAAGTTATTAATAAGCAATTAATCTGCAGCCGGATTAAAAAGATTTTTGAAAAATGGCCTTTAGCGCCCGGTTATCCAGCGGGATGGGATGCAATTGGACCCAGTAGCCGGTCTTTGCGACATTGTCCACAAGCTTATCGAAGTCCGATTCCTTCACACCGAGATCGCGCAGTCTGATTCGCATGCCTATCTTCTGCAGCCATTTCTCCGTTGCGGCGATGCCGTCAGGCTCACCAAAAACCTTATCGCCGAGCAGCTTGAACCTGTCCTGCCTCACAGGTTGAGTGAATTTCATCCATTCGATAAGCAGGGCGGCTAGACCATCGGCATGGACGAGATCATACTCTCCACTCAGGGGATGCTCCATACCGTGCAGGGTCATGATGCCCCCTCCGCCGCCCAACCAGTTCAACTGTGAACCCGCGATAGTGCTGGCCCACGAAAGCCTGTAACGGTGCTCGAGGTCATCCGGCTTATCGAGCACTATGGGAAGGGATTCTACGACGGTACGCATGCAAGCTTCGCGCAGAGAATCATTAATCAGGTTCGGTTCGTCGGCGGTTACATAGGTCTCAACAAGATGGCAGAATATGTCGAAGCCGCCCTGGGCCGTGATTCTGGCAGGCAGGGTTAAGGTAAGCGCGGGATCGATTATAGCCACCCTGGGGAACAGGGGCGCTTTCACCAGAAGTACTTTTTCATGGGTCTCCCAGTTTGTGAACACGGCGGTGCTGTTTGATTCCGAGCCGCTGGCTGCCAGAGTGGGTACGAGAACTATGGCCGGCACTTTGCCTTTGGAATTCGCCTTGCCCTCATAATGCGCCCAGATCGAATCCGTGCCGCTGCTGGCCAGCGCTATACATTTGGCTGCATCCATAGCGCTGCCGCCGCCCAGGCCGATCACCACCTGAACATTATTTTCCCGTGCGATCCTTGCTCCCTCATCTATAATCGAGATACGGGGATTGGGTTCAACCTTATCGAAAATAATTGTTTGAACGGCATTTGTTTCCAGGTCTTTTAGGACTTTATCCAGTACGCCCAGAGAGCGCATGGTTTCCGTATACGTTACCAGAAGCGCTGTCTTGCCGATCTTTGCAACCTCTTTACCCAGCAGGGAAAGGCTCCCGGGACCGTTAATAAACCTGATCGGTAAGTAGAGCCTGCTTATATTCATTCTCAGTTCTCCGTTTAATAGTTGATCAATCCTGCGGAAACAATTGTCTATGTGTAATCGCTTATTTTTATCTGCCGGAATTCATGCTTTTCCCTCGCACGAAAGAGCCTCTGCTACATCGTCGAGGCCGAGTTCGAGTAATTTCCCTGTACTTGGTTTGCCGGTAGCGACGTCCCAGCCCCGGGCCATCAGGAAATCTTTGCGCAATGTCTCTAAATCCACTGTTTTTCCCGCGATAGGTCCGGCTTCGAGTGCGGGGTTGCCGATAATCCTTCCCGGGAATTTGAAGTCATTTACGTTTAAGCCTTCACGGGCGTTAAACGCCTGCCGCATGTTGGCGATCCTTTCTCCTATCTTCAGCAGGCCGTCCATGCTGAGGTCCCATCCCGTAGTGAAATTAATGAAATCGGTAACGGCGGAGGCAGGCATGAAACCCATGCCCAGCAGGCACATACCTGCGCTGTTGATTACATGTGTAAAATCACTGCCCATCTTATTCGCCCCGCCGCGGCCGGCGGCGGAATGACGGTCGAAAGCAGGGTATTCCAGGCCGCTGACCGGTTTCGTGGCGTAATTACCCTGGGTATGGCGGGCCGGCGTGCTGTCCAGATAGGAAATAGCGAAATGCATATAGCGCTTGGGGTCGTGCATCGCCACTTCCTGGCCATGGATGTGGACCGCCAGTTCCTCCGCACCCCTGTTTATGCGGCTGGCCGCCATCCTGGTCCCATCGGCAAGCACCCGGCCGAAACCCTCCCGACTGGCCAGCTTGCGGGTCATCTCCACTATGGCTTGGTGGTTGCCCCACTTAAGCTCGATACCCTCGGTGTCTTTATCATCGATGATCCCATTCTCGTAGCATTCAATAGCGAACGCTATGGTGGAACCGGCGGAGATGGTATCCAATCCGAAGCTATTGCATATCTCCGCAGCCTGTATTATGGATTCCAGGTTGTCATTCAAACACATGGAACCAAAGGCTGCCAGCGTCTCATATTCCGGCTTATGCACCTCCGACGGATATCTATACTGCCCCGTGCCTGCCTTCATCAGGCCGCCGCAGGAAACCGGGCAGCGCCAGCATCCGTATTTTCGCTCCTGTAAATCGATTATACTGCGGTCACTGATAGCGGAAGCGTTGGGGAAATCAATAGCAGATCCCTTCCAGTT
>Ga0247841_10008902_pt1 | contig 14227 bp, 14 predicted proteins | sample LaCruzMarch2015__2_FD_192410 | JGI IMG/M metagenome (GOLD analysis project Ga0247841, IMG submission 192410) | Freshwater microbial communities from meromictic Lake La Cruz, Castile-La Mancha, Spain - LaCruzMarch2015_18m | ecosystem: Environmental > Aquatic > Freshwater > Lake | place: Spain...
ATCACCGCTATCCCCAGGCCGTCGGCGCCACCGCCCAGCAGGTCGGAAATCCCGCCTACCACCCAGGTGCCCCAGGCGCCGCCGAACAGGTACTGCGCGAAGATTACCAGTCCCATGGCGAGGCCCTTGTGCGCTACCGGCACCAGTTCCTGCGATACGGTAGCGAAGGCCGGGATGGCCATCGCAACGGCGATGCCCCATAATGCGAGGAGCGCAAATCCCAGCGGGCTGAACTTTGCAGGGATTGCTAAAACGATCAGCACGCTGGCTGCCAGGTAGGCCACTGCCGGCACGTACATCCTGCCGCGCGGGCTCTTTTTATGCCAGAAATCGGATAAAAATCCACCTAACGGTGCACCCAATACGGCGGTCAGCCCGATCAAACCCACATATGTGCCTGCGCTGGCCTCTGATATATTCATGACCCGCATCATCAGGCTGGGCATCCAGAAGAGCACCGCGGTGGACATAAATACCGATAGGCCCAGTGCCGGGTAAAACCACTTCATGGTCGGCCCCTTAAGCACATTGCCCATGGCTACGAAGAAACCCTTGATACCGGTCGACGCCCCCGTGTCTTCCACCGTCTTGTAGTCCTTCATGAAAAAGGCCAGTATGCCCAGTATGATGCCGGGGATGGCAAAGAAGTAGAAGGGGGTGCGCCAGCCGTACTTGGCTGAGAGAAAGCCGCCCAGCATGACGCCTAACAGTGCGCCCAGCGGGATAGCTATGTGGAAGATGCCCACCACGCGTCCGCGCTTCTCCTTATTGTATGAGGCGCCCACCATAGCTATGCCACCCGGCACAAAACCCGCCTCACCCAATCCCACGAACGCGCGCGGGATGAGCACTGTGATGAAATTGTTAGCGAAACCCGTCAGGAAGGTGAATACGCTCCACAGCATGGCCATGATGCCCAGGGATTTCCTGCGGCTCCAGCGGTCCACCATGTGCGCGACCGGGAACGAGAAGAGCGCCATGCCCAGCATGAAGACGGTGAAAGCCAGTCCGCACTGGGCGTCGGTCAATCCCAGTTCCATCTTCATCGGCTGCAGGGTGACCGAGAACACCTGCCTGTCCATGTAGTTGATAGTGTAGAGCAGCGTACAGATGATGAGAACGTAATGCGCCCGCCATCCACCGGTTTTATACTCCTTCACCTCACCTGGGCCTTTCTCATTTGCCATGGCATACACCTCCAAACATTTAATCGCCTGTCCACAGGTTCACCGCACTATACTACATCAACGGCGTGGTTGCAATTATGCATATTGTGCTACAATTTGCGCGGTATCAACCACGAGGAGGCGGAAATATGCTCATCTGCACCGTAATTTTATCACTGGCAGCGCTCCTGCTCGTCCTGTTAGCTATCGTAGCTGTAAAAACCACCACTTTCAAATCGAAACAGTTAAATGCTGATTCTAAGGCCGTATATCCCGTCGACATAGATGCATCTGCAGGACGCCTTGCAGGCGCTATACAGTGCCCCACTGTCTCCAGCCTCGATGAGTCGCAGATTGACTTTGAGCAGCTTGCCCGCTTCCGTGAATACCTGTCCGCATCCTTCCCTTTGATCCATTCCTCATTGGATAAGCAGGTGATCAATAAGCACGGCCTGCTTTACACATGGAAGGGTAGCGACCCCACTAAAAAGCCCATCCTGCTGCTGGCGCACCAGGACGTGGTACCGGTCTCTGAAGACGGTTGGACCCATCCCCCTTTTTCCGGCGCTATCGCCGATGGCCATATCTGGGGCCGTGGCACGCTGGATGATAAGGGCAGCCTGATGGGCATGCTGGAAGCCGTAGAATATCTGCTCAAGGACGGTTTCAAGCCGGCACGCTCCATATACATGGCCTTCGGCTTCGACGAAGAGGTGGGCGGCCGGGAGGGCGCGGCCAAAACCGCCGAATTTCTCAAATCGCAGGGACTGCAATTTGAATACGTGATAGACGAGGGCGGCGCCGCCGTACAGGGCCTGGTACCCGGCATTGCCTCGTGGGTAGCGCTGGTAGGTACCGCTGAGAAGGGTTACGTCTCCCTGGAGCTGTCGGCCGAAGACCCTGGCGGCCACGCAGCGCAGCCTCCGCGCCGGACCGCCGTCGGTATAGTCGCCACAGCCGTAGCTAAATTACAAAAACAACCATTCCCGGCGCGTCTGACCGGCCCGGCTGCGGCGCTCTTTGAATACCTGGGGCCGGAGATGCCCTTCCCCAACAAGATGATCTTCGCCAACCTGTGGCTTTTCCGCTCAATTGTGATGGGCAAGCTGGCGGCCAAACCGGTCACCGACGCCTCCATCCGCACCACCACCGCGCCCACCATGTTCCGGGGCAGCGCCCAGGACAATATTCTGCCCATGCTGGCCACGGCCGTCATCAACTTCCGCATATTGCCGGGGGAGACTATTGCCAGCGTCATTGCCAGGGTCACGGCAGTCATCGCGGACACCCGGGTGAAGGTTACACCCATCATGAAAAACGTCTTCGAGCCATCACCCGCTTCGCCCACGGACGGCTGGAGTTTCGGCATGATTAATAAGAGCATACGGGAGGCGTTGCCCGGCACACTGGTAGCGCCCACCCTGGTATTGGGCCGGACGGACTGCACCTATTTTACCGGGCTCTCGTCCTGCTGCTACCGTTTCGTGCCGCAGCGCATACCCGGTGGGGAGATGGCCTCCATCCACGGCGTCAACGAGCGCATCTCCGTAGAGAGCTACCGCGAGATGATCAATTTCTATATCCGGCTGATGCAGAATTCCTGCGTCTGAATGTGATATTATTTATGCGCACGAGTCCCGTATGAGCGGGTATCTCTTTTTAAACTATTCGTAATTATTATAAGGAGGGACCACATGAGCGCAGGAGTATTAGACGGCATCAAAGTGCTCGATTTCGGCCAGTATATCGCCGGCCCCTTCGCGGCCATGCTATTGGCAGAGCAGGGCGCTGACGTCATCAAGGTAGAGCGCCCCGCGGGCGACCCCATGCGCGGCGAGGACGCCTTCATGGTCTGGAACCGCAGCAAAAAGGGTATCACGCTCGACCTCAAGAAGCCGGGTGGGCTAAAAGTGGCCCTGGACCTGGCAAAGAAGGCCGACGTAATCATAGAGAATTTCAAGCCGGGTGTGGCCGATAAGCTGGGCATCGGGTACGACAAAATTAAGGAGCTCAATCCCCGCGCCGTTTACTGCTCTATCTCGGCCTTCGGCGCCAAAGGGCCGTACGCCGGCTGGCAGGGCTACGAGCAGGTCGTCAGCACGGCGGCAACCGTTTACACCGAGCAGGGACTGGCCACGCATCCCCTTTACGTGGTGCTGCCGCTGGCCAGCCTCTACACCGCCGTGGACGCGGCCTTCGATATCGTGACCGGCCTCTGCGTGCGCGAAACCACCGGCAGGGGACAAAAGATCGAGGCCTCCCTCTTCCGCAGCATACTCAGCACATTCCGGCAATTCAATGTAGATTTCGAGGGCATGTTCCGCGCCCCCTGGGGGCCAACCGGTCCCATGCCACTCTACCGTCCCTACCAGTGCAAGGACGGCAAGTGGCTTTTCACCGCCCTGGGCAATTTTAAATTCTTCACACAGTTCGCCCTCGAGATGGGGCATGATGAATGGCTAACCGACCCTCTCTTCGAGGGCGCGCCCTTCCTCATCTTCCCGCCGCGCAACGCCCAGGTCATGGCCCTGCTCAAGCCCATCTACAAGACCAAGAACCGCGACGAGTGGCTCGAGCAACTGGGCTCGCAGGGCATACCCGTGGCGCCCGTGCAAAACGTTGACGACTTCATGAATTACCAGCAGGTCATCGCCAACGGGATGGTGCAGACCGTCAAAGAACCTAAAAAGGGCAACGTCAGGGAGATGGGCATCCCCGTGGATGTTACGGGTTGCCCGGGCAAAATCAAAGGGCCTTCGCCGCAGCCCGGCCAGCATACGCGCGAGGTACTCAAAGATCTGGGCTATTCAGCGCAGGACATCAAGCGCCTCAAGCAAGAGCAGGCCATAAAAGTTGCCCCGAGGAGGAAATAACATCATGATGCCATTAGAGAAGATCAGGGTAGCAGATTTCACCACCATGCTGGCCGGCGCCGGAGTCTGCCGCGAACTGGCCGACCTGGGCGCTAACGTTATTAAGATAGAACCCGCCGACGGGGACCCCTGGCGCATGCTGGCCGGCGGGTTCATGGGAGTTAACCGCGGCAAGCGCGGCGTGGTCATCGACCTCCGCAAAGAGGAGGCTCGCCCCATCGCCCACAAGCTTATCGCCACCTGTGACATGTTAGTGGAGAACTCACGTCCCGGCATCATGCAGAAGCTGGGCATGGACTACGAGTCCATCAAAAAGCTGAAGCCTGACATACTCTACATCTCGATGCCGGCCTTCGGCTCGAAAGGTCCCGACTCCGAGCGTCCCGGCTACGACCCGCTCTTCCAGGCCATGAGCGGCCAGATGTCAGGGCAGGGCGGCCCCGGCAAGACGCCTGTCTTCCACAAGATATCGCTAAACGACGAGATGGGGCCCATGCTGGGCGCTTTCGGCGCCTCGCTGGCCCTTTTCCACAAGCTGCGTACCGGTCAGGGCCAGTTAGTAGAGACCTCCCTGCTACGTTCAGCCATAACCCTGCAGTCCGGCAATTTCATCAAGTACAGGGGTATGAAGCGCAAATACCTGGGCAAGCCCGATATAAAGGGGCTAAGCGCACTCAACCGCCTTTACCAGGGCATCGACGGCGGCTGGCTGTATATCTACTGCTGCAAAGATGAGCACTGGAAGGCCCTCTGCAGGGTACTGGGGCTGACCGCGCTGACTACCGACCCTCGCTTCGCCACGGCCGGCGCCCGCAAGAAGCACGATAAGGAGCTGGCCTCCATACTGGAGGAGACCTTCTACACCACACCATCCAACGCCTGGGCGTTGCTGCTGGCGCTACAGGGCACGCCGGCCGTGCAGGGTCAGGGCATCGTTGACCTCCTGCTCACTGACGCTCATTGCAAGGCCAGCGGCATTTATGAATTCCAGCAGCATCCCCAGTGGGGCAAGGTGCAGCTCCAGGGCATCAACGCCGAATTCTCCGAGACACCGGGTAAGGTACAGAGGCCGGCGCCCATGCTGGGCGAACAGACCACCGAGGTACTGCTGGAGATCGGCTACACTAAAGCACAAATCGAAGATTTCATCGCCAAAAAATTAGTTATACAGGCCGCCCCGGTCCAGGAATCGCCATGAACGCAAAGAAGGCAATTGTCATCACCCGTGAAAACCCTAGGCTGGCCGTCATCACCCTGCCGGCCGCCGCTCCCACGTCTGATTTTGCCGCTGAACTGGCCGGGATTTGCCAGGAGCTAAATTTCGACACAGCTATCAGGGCCGCTGTCATCACCGGCAGAGGCCCTGCCTTTTGCCGTGACGTCGCTTCCAGCCATGAAGCACCGGCGGCTTTTTCATTGGCCGGGCCTGTTGCCTCGGTCAACTGTCCCGTTATAGCGGCCATCAACGGGAATGCCGCCGGCATGGGACTTGAACTGGCGCTGGCCTGCGACATAAGGATAGCCGCCAAAGAGGCGCGCTTCTCATTCCCCTCCATATGGCATGGGCTGATACCGTCCGATGGCGCCACCCAGCGCCTGCCGCGCCTGGTTGGCCGGGCAAAGGCCATGGAACTGATGCTGAGCGGCGATGCCATAACGGCCAAAGAGGCCCTGCGCATCGGATTGGTCAGCCGGGTGGTTCCGGCTGAAGACGTATTGGAGGCCGCGCTGGAGATAGGCAGGGAGATGGCCGGCAAGGCAGCGCTGGCGCTCAAATACTGCAAAGAGGCCGTGTACAAGGGGCTGGATATGACACTCGACCAGGGACTCCAACTCGAGGGCGATCTCTACTTCCTGCTGCACACCACCGAGGACCGCACCGAGGGAATCACCGCCTTCAAAGAGAAGCGCAAACCCAAATTTAAGGGGAAGTGATGTCCGCTGACCAGGCCATACTCTACGAGAAACATGGGCATATAGCTTTTGTCACCCTGAACCGCCCTCAAGTGCTGAATATCTATAACGTGCGCATGCGCGACGAGCTTTACGAGACGATCTCCGCTGTTAAAGCAGATACTGATATTCACGTCGTTATCTTAAAAGGCGCCGGGGAGAAGGCCTTCTGCGCCGGCGCAGACCTGACTGAATTCCTTTCCGCTCCCTCGCCCACGGCCGCCCGCCACGTGCGCTGGCGGAGGGACGTGTGGGGGCTTTTCCTCAGCCTGCCCCAGCCGGTTATCGCCGCATTGCACGGCTACGTCTTCGGTTCCGGCATCGAGATGGCCATGTGCTGCGATATCAGGATCGCTGCTGCCAACTGCGTTTTCAGCCTTCCCGAGGTAGCCCTCGGCATCATCCCCGCCGCCGGCGCCACCCAGACCGTGCCCCGCGCCACCGGTCCCGGTCACGCCCTCGACCTGCTCCTGACCGGCCACCGCATCCGTGCGCAGGAAGCTCTGGATATGAAGCTGGTCAACCGCGTGGTGCCCCGTTCTGATTTGCTTGCCGAAGTTGAGGTATTAGCTAAGAAAATAGCCGGCTTCGATCAGCGGGCAGTGCGGGACATCAAGCAGGCCGTTTCAAGGGGGTTAGACCTGCCGCTTAACCTGTCTTTGCGGGGGTGAACCGCGGCTGCGCGCCAGAGGCGTGGCAGGCAGCGAAGTTGCAATCTCCTAAAAATCTCCATTAAACCCCTTAGTTCCACTTAAGCACCAAAGTGCCATCGTGGCCCTAACCCCGGCATTTTCCCTCCGCATCGGGCGCGTCTCCCGACAGCCTGCGATAGCAGGCAAGAACGATGAAATAGAAGATCGGCGCCATAAGTACCCAGGGCATCTGTGTTTGTAAATGAAGCGTGAGCCCATTCACGGAGAAAAGAGTCGGATTCCACCAGGGACCGGCCGGGGTGAGCGGCGCCCACGAAACCTTATAACCCAGGGCAACCTGTGGGCAGATGAACATCTCCACCCAAATATTCTGCAAAACAAACCACAAAAATAGCACAATAAATGCTCCCCAGCGCCACTTGCGGAAGGGTGTAGGACGTCGGCCATAGGCCAGCCACACGAGCAGCAGGCCGACGAGGCAAATCGCAGCTGCATCGGCGAGAGAGTTAAGCGCCCAATTCGCGTACTGCGGAATGGCAAGGTTCATCACTGGCGGACGCCGCTCGCTTACCGGCGCTCCTCCCCACAGGCCAAACGTGAACCAGATCTCCAACCCGACGGCACAGACAATGAATGAAAACAGATATACAGCAGCCACCCAACGGGGCAATTTACCCATCGCATAGAGGACGATGAGAACAAGAAGAGGGAGAATCGCGGTTGCATAGACGATTGCTATGGTCAGGATTTGCTGTCCGGATAGTACGCTCATGGTGAAATGTATTTTGAGTCCCGGCAGAAACAATGTCAAGCATTAGTCTCTTCTGAACTAAACCCCTCAATTGGATTTTCGTTATCAACATGCCATATTTTAGGCACTCAAACTACTCCGGATAGCTGCTAAGGGTCTGGATGTTAATTTGAGCGTCCCAGAGCACGTCCATATGGCGCTCCAACACGGCCTGCTTTTGCTCGATGGCTGAATACGGGTAAATGAAGATAAAGTGTAATGAATTACTTTAAATTTAGTTTATTTACAACATCTTTAATATGCCGTTTCAATTCTTTGAACGACTCCCTGTCCAAAGGCCAGCGACCTGTCAGCATGCGCGTAAATACAGTGGGATATGATTTATTTGCTTTCTTCATATAGGAAATACCGTATTTATTATCAGATTCCCCAACGGCTATATCAGATGAAAAAGCACCCTTTTGCCCTTAAGTATATCTCTTGCAAAAGCATCGGCTACTACTATTATTTTTGGTTCTTTACTCAGATCAAGGATGGGGCAAGGGTGGAGGGATGGCAAGAAACCAACATGGGCCGAAGGTAATTTCAGGGGGGAAAGACGCAAGAAGCACAACAATGGAGAGTTGCTGGACAAAAGAAGAGGAGCTATACCACAAACCGGAATGCCGATTAGACAGCCCGCACGACTTATCTACGCTTGCTATATTGGAAAGTGGGTAGGACGAATAATTGATTACTCAGCAAGCTATTCTTCTTTCGATACCTGTGCCTGCTTCAGGATTTTCGAGAGAAGCGGAACCCCTATTTCCTTTCTGTGCGGATTGGGGACGGTCAATACAAGGCTGCCTTTTATCATGTAAGGATGTTTCCCGCTGTGATAAGGCCCATCAAAACCGAGCCTGCTCAACCTTTTTATCAGGTTAGACCAGGTAACCGGCGCCAGTTCAGCCACTAACCTCTAACCTTTTCAGTTCCTCGATCCTCCTGTCACCTATCGCCGGAATGCTTAAGCCTCGCCTCAGCCGTACTACCAGCCAACCATCTATAACCTCGGCCAGGTTATGCCGGCATTCCTCAAGCGTTTTGCCTGAAGCCCATACGCCTTCCAACCCGGAAATTTCTCCATAATAAGGTTCCTCATCTTCTATGATTTCATATTTTGCTTTTCCCAGAGCTGCATTAATATATTCTGTTATCATTTTGATATTCCTCTTTTTCCTTAAACGCCTCTCCAATCTATCATACCGCATTGTCAACAGGGAATAAAGAATTATCCCCGGCAACTTCGGCCATCGGTTATCGGTGCACATTAGAACGTCGAATGGCCGTGGGCACGCCAAAACGTGGGCCGGTTGACAGTCATGCCTGGCGTGAGTGGAAATATTCCAATGGGGAATCTAAACCTCAAGAGTCCTCACTCGAATACTGCGGGGGCGATTTGCCCTGCTTCTTCACTACCCTGGGATAATTCCCCCTGGCCGCCTTATCACTGATTCCGATAAACTCAACGTCGTGCCACCACTCATCACCGTAATCAAAGAGATAGAGGAAATTTTGGCCGTCCCCGCCAAAAAGACTATCGATCCTGATACGGGTGGCGAGTTTACTGCTTTTAGGCGCCTCCGGATACGGTGAAATATACTCGCTCTCCTTATCATAGGGTTTGCCGCTCATAAAGAAGCTATACAGGTGTTCGTCAAAGCGGTCAAAGGCCTTGAATATCGCTTTATGCAGGCTGGATAGCATCTGGTTTCCTTTTATCGCTATTATGCGCCATATCTCAGGCTTTTCTTTAAGCGAAACTTTGAAAAGGTAAATTTCGAAAGGGTAATAACCAACCATAACCGTTGTTTTATCCTTATCAGTTTGCCTGGCCAGTTCCTTGAACTTCCTATCGAAGGCATCAATGCTCATCAAAACCTCACGGACAAGTGTATTTTCAGGATCTATAAACACTGCCCTTTCGGCATATTTCCTGGCCTTTACCATGTTCTCCATAGACAGATGGGCAACTGCCATGTCGGTTAATACTTTAACGTTGGTTGGGTCCAGTTTATTGGCTTTGTTTAGATAGGCTAAACCCTTCTGTTGATTACCCTCGTTGAATATAGCCCAGGCCAGCGCACGGAGATACTCACCATCATCCGGCTTCCGGTCAACTGCTATTCCAAGTTCCGCTATGGCTTTATCCCACCGGCCACTGACTGAGTAAATGAAACCCAGGATATAGTAATAACCCGGCTTCTCAGGGGCATAGCTTAACGCTTTCTTGATATGGCGCTCTGCCAGGTCAAGCTGCCGCAAACTGAGGAATATATCACCGAGATATGCGTTAGCATATTCGACAGCAACCTTTTCATCAGCATACCTGACCAGTATATACATGTATATTTCAATAGCTTTGCCGTGGTTGCCGGATTCAGCATGGCTCCTGGCCTCATCCCATATTGTATAGAGCTCGGGGGCGTTTCTCTCATCCATAAGATTTTCATCAAACAGGATCGCGCATTTTATGGCTATGCGCCCGGAGGCCTCAGCAGGGCCCAGATATGGGGCCCGCCATTGGCAATTTGTTTCTCGTCCGCCACCCGGAAGCCATGCTTGCGGTAGAATGCCAGGTTGACTTCTTTCATGGTTTCCAGGTAACACGGTAACCCCTGCTCGTCGGCCCTTTTCAGGACAGGCTTGATGAGCAGGCTGCCGATGCCCTGCTGCTGTTGGCCGGGCTCCACGCCGAGAAAAAGTAAATAGCAATGTTTCCCTTCAACCAGGTCCCTGTGCATGGCGTAAGTACATTCAACAATAACCATCAGTCTCTCAAACGGTCCCTCGCCCATTGACTCAGGCAGACGGTCCCTCGGGTCCTCACCGGCACCAACCTTCTGCCTGGTTTCATCGCCGGGAAACCTCCATATAGCAATACCTTTGAACGACGAAGTTGTGTAGAGTTCGCCGCCAACCGCGGCATGTTCTAAGTTCAGTTCATAAAACGAGGGCTTCTTATCCAGGCGGTCCGCAATATCCGGATAGAGAAATACTGTCATAGGGTCATCCCGGAACACTTTTGTTAAAAGCGCAGCGGCTTTATTTATCTTTGATGCGGGCAATTCCACTACCTTCTCACTGTGTAAATCCATATCCAATCCCTCGAACTTAAAATCGTCCCCAGATTATAGCGGATTTTACTTTTTCCTTCCCGATAACGTGCCCCCCGCTTGCATAAAATAGTTTAGCGCATTTCACGTAATGTATAATAGGTCAACAGGCATTCTGTGGCAGCAGGCTACATGTTTTAGGAGGTAAGCAAGTTGAAAATAGCCTTTCTCCTCTCTTTATCGCTGATGCTGGCTCTCATTCCAGGCTGTATTACATTTAAACTGCCTCCACCACCGGTTATCACACCACCGGCCATCACACTACCGGCTGTCACACTTCCGGTGCCGGCCACATTCACGGTGACCGGCGTCACATCTGGCACTGAGCGGTCGAATGCCCCCGGGGCCTGTCCCTTCACGCTTTATGCCAGTATAACGGCCAATGGCCCCGGCACAGCCACCTACATCTGGGAGTCAATGGATGGCGGCGGATACAGTTATACCTGGAGTATCACATTCCTATCAGCCGGCACGCAAAAAATAACCTTGCTGCCGGAGATGAGCGCCTTGCCTTCCGGTTCGTACCGTGTCCACGTATTGACCCCCAATGATGTAGCCTCAAACCCAACGTATTACACCACATGCAGGTAATAACACCTCCATGGATTGCACCCGTATACTGGCCGAACCACCAACTTCATGGTAGAATGTCGCCATTGAGCGGGCAGGAGTAAGGAAAGTGACGAGAGAGAGAAGCGGCGTCTATATCTGGGTTACCTGGCTGTCTAAATTGATGGCAGGGGAATCAAACTGCCAGTGGGCAGCCTGGTTTAAAGCCCATCACACTGACTATGGCCAGGTCCCGGGGGATTTCCAGTTAGCGGCCTGGACCGCAGAACACACTCAATTGCTTGATGAGGTATCCAAAGAAAGAGCCGAGTTAGGTGAGTCAATATTCAGAGAAGATCAAAATAGCTTCCGTGCTAAAAGGCCCTCCGGGTTAATGATCTCAGGTAAGCCGGATTTAATTACATTCAACCCGGCGGCAGGGCATTACACGGTCTACGATATTAAAACCGGAAAGCCCAGGCAGAGCGACCTCATCCAGGTTGGCCTTTATATAACGTTTTTACCTTATTCGCAGGGACTCTATAAAGGTAAAAAACTTGATGGCTGCGTTGTCTATAAAACAGGCAGGTCTCTTGTTCCAAACCAGATGCTGGATGAAAAATTCCAGAAAAATGTGACCCACTTCCTGGATTTACTTGAATCGCCCCACCCGCCACCCAGGCTGCCAACCCACACTGGCTGCTCCTGGTGCGGCCTGACCAATGCCGATTGCCCTGAAAAAGTTGAAAGCGAAACTATTGTTTCAGAACCGGCGCAGGATTTCCCTCTTTAAGAGCCAGTGCCCTGCTGTTTAATATATCTTGACAAAGCATTTCGATAGGTTCACAATCTAAGTACACTGCTATCCCTCATAGGAGCAAGCAAAATGCATTACATAGAATCTAAAATCCCTGTTCTCTTCTTTCAGGAAAGAGATAAGATAATTGCGTATTCACCGGCATTAGATTTGTCCACCTGTGGTAAGGATGAAAACCAGGCCCGCCGGAGATTCGGTGAGATGGCAGCTATCTTCCTGAGAGAATGTTCAGAGATGGGGACAATAGACGAGGTACTGGAGGAATGCGGATGGCACTGGGTGGATGATAAATCACGTTGGATGCCCCCGCTATTTAAGTCGTATGGGGAGGAAAAGGTCCAAATTCCAGTCTGAGTATAGGGTTGGCCAGAATAATTCCTATACCCTGGCAGGATTTTGAACGCATCCTGATAAAAGCCGGATGCCGGTTTGACCGTAAGGAAGGTGATCATAGGATATATAAGAGGGCTGATTTAAAAAGACCGATCGTTTTCCCTGCCGATAATAATGTGCCTGTTTTCATCATTAAGAACAATCTAAGGACTTTAAATCTCTCCAGGCAAGAATATTTCGAACTTATTGGTGAGATTTAACCTATACTTCTTATTGCTCGGCGGTATATAATTCCCGGCACCCATTCTGGAGGCGGCTTCATATGACGACCTGGCAAAACTTAATTAACCAACCCGGTACCATCATCGCGGACGGTGCTATGGGGACGATGCTGCAGCAGGCTGGCCTCAAGCCGGGTGAGCTGCCGACATTGTGGAACGTAGAGCACGCTGACCGCGTGCGGGCGGTACACGGCGCCTACCTCGCTGCCGGCGCTCAAATCCTGCTGACCAACACCTTCAGCGGCAACCGCTTCTGCCTGGCCAAACACGGCCTGGCATCACGCATAGAGGAGCTTAATATCGCCGGAGCGCAGATATTACGCGCGGAGATCGAAGCGCAAAAGAAGCAGGGCGCGGCATTAGTCGCGGGAGATATCGGGCCTTCGGGCGAACTCCTTTCCCCCCTCGGCACTTTGTCATTTGCTGAAGCAGTTGACGGGTTTGCCGAACAGGCCCGCGCCCTCATCAAGGGCGGCGCGGACGTTATCTGGATCGAGACAATGGCGGACCTCGAAGAGGTGCGGGCGGCCGTGGAGGGGACCAGGCAGGCCTCCTCCGATATACCCATCATCGCTACGCTGACCTTCGATACACACGGACGCACCATGATGGGCATTAAACCGGAAGCAGCAGCAAGCGCGCTAATGGAGTGGGGCGTCGCGGCCTTCGGCGGCAACTGCGGCAACGGGTCCGACGAGATGCTCGCGGTCATCGGGAAAATGCACGCCGCCGCGCCCGGGGCCATTTTAGTGGCAAAGTCCAATGCGGGCGCGCCGGAATTTGTGAACGGTGCGGCGGTTTACCGCGCATCACCCGAGACTATGGCAAAAGCCGCGCTACAACTGCGCGCCGCCGGGGCGCGCATTATCGGCGGTTGCTGCGGCACCATGCCGGAGCATATTGCGGCAATGGCACGGGCAGTACTCCTATAGGACAGATTGCTTAGTCGCCTGCGCTCCTCGCAATGACATTTTTGGGGAAGGGCCCGCCGCAAACACACTCGCTCTGTAGGGGCGTACCTTCAGAGCCTGTCTCAATAGTTTAGGAGAGGCAGGGCTAATAGGCCAGTCCTGGTTGCAAAGGGTAAGCAAATGATATCCACCATTGCCGGACATTCTTGATAACTATACAGTTTTGGCGACTTTTGAGAGGCAGAGCTAATAGGCCAGTCCTGGTTGCAAAGGGTGAGCAAATAATATCCACCATTGCCGTGCATCTTTGATAATTTATGTCTTGCCTCCATTTCCAATATAGTGTTCGCAGGTTAAATGCTGTTACCAGGAGTTTTGCTTCCGCTTTAACATTAGCCAGCCCTCGTAGCAAGAACCTGCGCCCTGCCTGCTGCTCTTTGAGTATGCCAAAGACCGCTTCTGGTAGTTCTTTGCGTCTGCGCATAAGGCTTTTAGCCTCCTCGGTTCCCATCCATTCACGATGCCGCTGAAATACAGCCTCGTTTGGCCCTATTTCCAAAGCTCTACCCTGACGTCTATCTTTAGTGCAGACTCCAAATGCTGGGCATTTATCACATATGCCTTTAGATGCCCGATATAACCGTTTATTCCTTTTACGCTTGATGCCGACAAAATGCAATACTTGACCGCCCGGGCAGACGTAGCTGTCAGTGTTTATATCATAGCTAAAATTATCCTTGTGATAAGTTTGATTTTGTCCTGATTGTCGGAATACCGGCATTACT
>Ga0247841_10008903_pt1 | contig 14225 bp, 11 predicted proteins | sample LaCruzMarch2015__2_FD_192410 | JGI IMG/M metagenome (GOLD analysis project Ga0247841, IMG submission 192410) | Freshwater microbial communities from meromictic Lake La Cruz, Castile-La Mancha, Spain - LaCruzMarch2015_18m | ecosystem: Environmental > Aquatic > Freshwater > Lake | place: Spain...
CGTTCTCGCGGTTCTCGTCGTCCACCAGGACGAGGATCTCTCCTCGGGCATAGCGGCGGATCGCCTCTTCAATAGGCACGAGCATCGCGCATCATCCTCTCCACGTACTTCGCCAGAATGTCGTACTCCAAGTTCACCGGATCGTCCGTCCGCCGCTCGCGAAGGCACGTCTTCTCGAACGTCTCGGGGATGATGGCGCAGCGGAAGCTGTCCTCGCGGACATCGAACGGCGTCAAGCTGATGCCATCTACGGCGATCGACCCCTTGTCGACAACGTATCGATGCCCCGCGGGCGGGAAGGAGACGATGAGGGTCCAGGCCTCCTTCTCCCGGTGAAGACTGCGGATCCGCCCGACGGCGTCGACGTGCCCCAGCACCCAGTGCCCGTCGAATCCGCGGTCTGCGGTCAGCGGCAACTCGAGATTGGCCGCCATCCCGGCGCGAAGCGTCCCCAACGCCGTTCGCGACAACGTTTCCCGCGAGACGTCGGCCGAAAACGAACTCGCGCCGACCTCGCGAGCTGTCAGACACACGCCGTTCACCGCGATGCTCCCTCCCACGGCGAGGGAGCGGCGCACGCCGCCCGTGAGGGCAACCTCGATGGCGGTGGCCGAGATTCGCACCACGGAGCCTGTCGCTTGCACAATTCCTGTGAACATGGGCGAGCCCGAGTGTAGTGCATCCGAATGCCCTGTTCAACGGAGTTGCGCGCTCTGGGCGGGGCGGGTACTCTCTGTTCTGGAGGTCATTGTGGGAAAGCGCCGAATCGTTTTGGGATGGGTGTGTCTTGGTTTGGCCATGTTGTCCTGCGCGGCGGTTGCAGCACCGCGCGACATCACGTTCGAGAAGCTGCCGTCGCGCGATGGATTCCTCGACATCGAGGTGACGACGCCTCTTGCTCGAATCATCCTCTCGGAGCAGGGTGGGGTCATGAAGTCCGCCTTCCTGTCGTTTGCGCCGTACGGTTCCACGGTCTCCGAACTGGTCCCCGGCACGACGACGAACGTGAAGACGTTCGCGCGTCAGTACGTCGCCGACGCGGTCTTCCCGTTTGCCCTCTCCGTGAATGGCGAACGAGAGGAGCGTTACCAACTCATCGACGTTGGCGTTGACAAGGCCACGGGCGTCTTCCGCGCCGTCTTCCAGGGTAACGTGGCTGGGACCGCGATCGAGAAGCGCTACACCATTGCCCCGGACGCTGTCTACACCATCGGGTTCGAGCTCTCTGTCGACAATCCGACGGCTGCCGCGGCTCGGGTGCAGATGACGGTCGGCAACTACGTCCAGAAGGCCGGCGGGCTGGAGATCATGTACCTGTTTGACGGGCAACCGGGGACGCAGTTGCTTGCCCGCCAGTCGTACCAAGCATTCGGCGGCGTCGGCTTGATGGACAAGCAGACGGTATTCTTCCTCTCGCCGGGGGCGGGCGCGGCGATGGTGCCGACCTTCGAGCGGACGGCGTCAGGATCGCAGCACTTCGGCTTTAGCTTCACGGCGGAGCCCCAGGCAAAGACGAGCGCGAAGAGCACGCTCTATGGCGGCCGTCGCCGGTTCCTCTTGATGCAGGAGGCCGGCCTCAAAGCTTTGGATCGGCCTGGCGTCGGCGCGCGGCTGATGATCCCCGTCATCCAGTTCATTGACATCCTCTTCCGCGCAACGGGGAACTACGGCTGGGCCATCATCTTGTTCACGATTCTGTCGCGCGTCCTCCTGTACCCGCTGATGAACAAGCAGATGCACTCCATGGCCAAGCTGCAGCGCCTGCAGCCGAAGATGAAGCGGGTTCAAGAGAGGTTCAAGGACGACAAGCAACTCTTACAGCAGCGGCTGATGGAGCTCTACAAGAAAGAGGGCATCAACCCCATGAGTGGATGCCTGCCGATGGTGGTCCAGCTGCCGATCATCTTCATCATCTGGCGCGCCATCCTCTATGCGGGCGAGCGGATCCACCTTTCCCCCGGCTTCCTGTGGATGCCCGATCTCAGCCTGTACGATCCGTACTTCATCCTCGTCATTCTGACGACGGCGATCATGATCGTGCAGCAGTGGAAGCTCACCCCGCAGACCGGTTCCGACGGCGGGCCGGGAGCGAAGTACTTCGGCTACGTCTTCCCCGTCTTGATGGCCATCCTGCTGTGGCGGTTCCCGGCGGGTCTGTGGCTGTACTACCTCTTGACCACGGGGGCGCAGGCGGCTCAGCAGGCACTGGTCAATCGCCAGCTTGCCCGATCTGACCGCCTCGTAGCCGCAACCTCGGAGGGCGACCTCGAGTTGGGGGACGGCGATGATGCCGGACGAAGCCCGGAAGGAAGCTGAGGCCTTCCTGCGTGCCGTGTTCGGCATTCTCGAGGAGGACGTTCTCTTCGAGATCGAGCCGGAGGGCCACGACGGGCTGTACGTCAATCTCGTAGGGAACGTGCTCACGCTGCCCGAAGAGCGGCCGGTCCTTGCGGCGTTGCAGCACTTGTTGCGCGGCGCCGTCCACCGCAAGACGGGCGCGGACCTCGAGATTGTCCTCGACGCGAATGGATCCGTGAAGCGCCGCCGCGCGGAGCTCATCGGGCTCGCTCTATCGAAGGCCGAGGACGTCGTGCGCGAACGCAGGCGAGTCCAGCTGAATGCCATGCCGGCGCACGAGCGGCGGATGATTCACGAGACGCTGGCAAACTACCCCGGCGTGCGAACCTACAGCGTCGGCACGGGGGATGGACGGCGCGTCGTGATGGAACCGGAGTCGGGTCCCGAGCCAGGCGGGGAATAGTGCTCGGGGACACGATGGCCGCCATCTCCACACCGATGGGGGAGGGTGGCATCGGCATGGTTCGGTTGAGCGGGCCGGACGCCATCGCCATCGCCGACCGCGTGTTCCGCTCTCCGCGAGGCGCGCCGCTTTCGTCGCAGCCGAGCCATACGATCCACTACGGGCACGTCGTCGTCGATGACGAGATCGTAGATGAGGTGCTCGTCTCGATCATGCGGGCACCAAGGACGTACACGCGCGAAGATGTGGTCGAGTTCAGCTGCCACGGCGGGATCGCGGCTGCGCGTGCCGTACTGGACGCAATCCTCGGGGCGGGAGCCCGCCTTGCGGAGCGTGGCGAGTTCACCCAACGGGCCTTCCTCAACGGGCGCATCTCGCTCGATCAGGCTCAGGCGGTGCTCGACATCGTGCGGGCACAGACCGCGCTCGGCCTCGAAGCTGCCGTCGACCGACTTGGCGGCCGCTTTTCTAGCGACATCGCGAATCTGCGCACGACGCTCGAAGCGCTCCTCGCGGACCTGGAAGTGGACATCGATTTCCCGGATCTTGACGTGAAGGTCGGTGAGTTCCTGCCGCGCGTGCAAGCCCTTGCGGAACGGACGGCGCAGCTGCGCGCACGCGGCGAGCAGGGGCGCGTCGTGCGTGAAGGCCTCACCGTGGCCATCATCGGGCGCCCGAATGTGGGCAAGTCGACGCTCCTCAACGCGCTCCTCTCCGAACAACGATCGATCGTGGCGCCGACGCCCGGCACGACGCGGGACACCGTGGAGGAAGTGGCGTCGATCGGCGGGATTCCCGTCCGCCTGATTGACACCGCCGGACTGCGAGCGCCGGCGGACGAGGTGGAGGCCGAAGGTGTTCGGCGCGCCGAGGCCGCGACGAAGCGCGCCGACCTCGTCCTTCTGCTCCTCGATCGCAGCGTCGCCCTAGAGGACGACGATCGGGAGCTCCTCCAGCGCGATTGGGGCGTGCCGACGATCGTCGTTCGCAACAAGAGCGACCTGCGCGACGACCTTGGCGGCTCGGCCCTGCCCGGGACGGCGATCGACACGCTCGACGTCTCGGCGCGTGACGGACAAGGTCTTCTGGAGTTGCGGGAGAGGATTCTCGGGCTCCTCGTCTCCGGCGGTGTGCCGTCGCGGAACACGGTGCTGCTCCTCGATACCTGGGAGCGCGATCTCCTGCGGCGGTTGGCCGACGCCCTCGACCGGGCCACCGCTGCGTTCGAATCCGGGGCGACGGCCGACATCGCGGCCGAAGAGCTTCGCGCGGCGCTCCACGCGGCTGGGGAACTCCAAGGCGTTGACCTCTCGGAGTCGATTCTCGAGCAGATCTTCTCGCGGTTCTGCGTGGGGAAGTAGCCGTTGGCCCGGCGACCCGCGTGTCTCTGTAGCGTCGGAGCTTGCTCCGACGGGCTGTAAGACGTCGCACACAGGGTGCGACGCTACAGTGAGCCTGTCTTTCTTTGCGCTCTTGGCGTGAGAGGTTGTCGAGATGCCGATCACCCGCATCACGCAAAGGACGCCAAGATGCTCGCGTCGATTCCACGTATCCACTGTAGCGTCGGAGCTTGTCTCCGACGTTCCAAATTCGCCAACGTCGCGCACGAAGGTGCGGTGCGCTCTTTCGTGAGGACCGAGCGTGCGCGCCTTCATAGAGGAGCGCGTGGCACTCTCTTCTTAACCCCGAGTGCGACGCTACAGCGGATTTTCATTGTACGTCCTCTGCCCACGCGTCAGTCATCGACGCGACAGGTCAGCCGCGCTGACAGGCGAGGGCCTGTCCGAGTTTCGCGCGGCGCGAAGGCCGTCGCGAGCGTAGACTTGTCGGTCAGTGTTCACCGCTTCGTCTGGGGCGGTTTGATCTGCTTTGCCTGCTTCGCCAGCTCTTCGACTTCCTTGGCGAACTGCGCGTCGGCTTGGACGTCTTCCAACTGGCGGCGTTGCCGATCGAACTTGTCAAACTCCAGTTCCGCCTTCCGTTTCGCTTCCTCGGCGGAAATGCTTCCGGCGTGCGCCAGAGTCTCCCGATCGCCGGCGCGCAGGAAGGCGTCCAGTTTGGCGATCCAGTCGCGCATCGTCATGGGCCGCCTCTCCAGCGCCTGCAATTCCGCAAAGTCCAGATACTGCGTCACGATCAGGCTCAGCTTCTTCAACTCCTCTTCCGTGAGATAGTTCTTTGCGATCGCCACATCCGGCTTGCGCGGCTTCGCGCCTTTCCACGAGGTCAAGCCCATGCCGGACTTCGTGGCGTCGGCCCGCTGGTGAATTACCTCCGCCGCTGTCCGGCCGTGGATGGCCCAGTGCATCTTGTTCTGCACCGTTTGAAAGAATAGCTGCGTCATCTCCGCGCTCGGATCGTAATCCACGCTCGTCTGGTAGATGTCGCAAATCTTCCGATAGAAGTTCCGCTCCGCGAGTCGGATTTCCCGGATGCGCTGGAGCAGTTCGTCGAAGTACTCGTTCTTCGTGCCGCCCTGCTTCAACCGCTCGTCGTCCAGCGTGAATCCTTTGACGATGTATTCCCGCAACCGCTGCGTGGCCCAGATGCGGAATTGCGTGCCGCGTTGTGATTTCACGCGGTAGCCGACGGCAATGACGACATCAAGGTTGTAGAACTCGATGTCCCGGCTGACGGTCCGCGCGCCTTCAGTTTGAACTGTTGCATATTTGGCAACAGTTGCCTCCGGCGACAACTCCCCCTCTTCGAAGACGTTCCTGACATGCCTAGAGATGACTGACTTGTCGCGCTGAAAAAGCTCGGCCAACTGGTTCAATGACAGCCAGACCGTTTCGTTCTCCAGCCGCACTTCGATGCGTGTCCGGTTGTCCTCGGTCTGATAGAGAATCAGTTCGGATTTCGGTTTCACTTGGCTGCGCCTTCTACCCGTTTGATTTCCTCCGGCGTCAGGCCGTAGAGCGCGTACACCAAAACTCCCTGGATCTGCTCCTCGACTTGTCTCTTATCCACGTCGCCCCGCAGCCCAATCGGTTGGGCGCACTGCCCCATAGGTACGGATGAGCACTCCGGTCACTCTCTCCTCAGGGTGCTGCCGTAGCTCTTGCGATCCACTACGGCGCCAGCGTAGTTCGGACAGCACAGCGCATGTGCATGTTCCCGCATCTTTGCTCCCAGCTCGGCAGTGTATCGAGTGAAACTGTAGGATGGAAGAGCGCAGACTGGGGCCGTGCTTGAGTTCAATCCCCGTCTTGGGCACCCCGTGACCTGGACGAGGTACGCGCATCAGTGAACCGCGTGTCTCTGTAGCGTCGGAGCTTGTTCCGACGGGCTGCAAGACGTCGCACACAGGGTGCGACGCTACAGCGGATCTTCATTGTACGTCCTCTGCCCACGCGTCAGTCATCGACGCGACAGGTCAGCCGCGCTGACAGGCGAGGGCCTGTCCGAGTTTCGCGCGGCGCGAAAGCGAAACTCCTTAGCTGTCCTTCGGACAGCCGCTGTCCAGAGGACAGCCCGGGTTACGAGTCCCCTCGGGCGTGGCGGAGACGCCCGAACTCAAGAGCGGCCGGAATCGAACCTGAGATCCAGTCTGATGTAACAGTGCACAGCCCAGAGTCCAATTGACCCCAGGGAGAGGCGTCAGCCACAGACCGCCGGCAAGCTCAGAGTAGAAGCAAGATTGTACGGGATCAGCTTCCACTGCTTGCCTTCCTCGTAGATCCCCTTGTATGCCTCCTCACGATGCGCGCGCTCAACCATCTGGCGGGAAGTCAAGTCCCTGAACTCGACAGCGACAGCCTCTAGACACTTCTTCTCAATCTCGGAGAAGAGCTCAAGGTTCGGCTCTCGAATCGGCTTGTACATCTCGCCGCCCACGTCGTTGTCCGGGGCATCGAAGACGATCTCGACCACAGACAAGATGTCGCTCTTGACCATCTCGGCGAATAGCAGATCGAACTCCCGAGGGACAGGGCCGAACTTCGCTGCCACGTACTCACTGCCAGTGATTGACGAGGCCTGGCTTCGAAATGCGAGGAAGTCCGCATACCAAAGGAGCTTCGTGGCCTTGGTCTTGAAGAAGTGTCGCACGCTAGAGGCCATGTACGCTGAAGCCTGGTGCACCTTCTCAAGGTCGAACCGTCTGTACCCATTCGTAGGGCTGGGAGTTCCGGAGTCTAGGACGTTCTGCACGCAACGGACGAGCGAGTGGGGGTCCGTTGCCTTCAGGAGGGCCGCAAGGCGCTCAGTCAGCTGATCCGTGACTTGTGGGGAGAGCTCGAATTGTCCATCGTCTAGCAGCCTACGAACATTCTCTGGATCTCTCAGCAGTCGAAGGAATTGGTCGTGCCCGCGAGTTTGAATGGCACCATTCTCGTAGCGACTGACAGTGACGTCCCCCCAGCCCAAGAGCTGTGCCAGGGCTCTCTGTGAGAGCCCGTAGTACTCCCGAAGCTCTCTAATCTGGGTCGCAGTGAGGAGGTCATGGCGGCGTCGGTAGATGTCAAATGCTCGCCTGAGGTTGTGTTCCTCCAACTCAGCGACGAAAAGGTCCTCGCCGCATTCGGCACATGCGGCCACGCTTGCTTGGATCTCTATTGGTTCGCCCTTGACCGTGATAACCTCATCCCGGCGGTCGACGTTCGGCTCTCTCTGAGCCTTGCACTGGGGGCAGAACACCTCTTGCACGGCCTCCTCCTTACGTCCCGTCTTGCGCAAACGGGTAGCTGATCTGTCTCTCGGCAATATGGAACGAGCAGCAGATTGCCTTCGAACGGCAGTGTCGATGACCAGCTTGATGTAGATCTCCTCCCCTGCTACGCGTGCTCCGAACTCGCAGACTTCCTCTCCGTCTCTCTCGCCTTCTCCTGCACCTTTGTATAGTCCTCGAGCGTGAGGCCCAGGATGGTCTCCTCTGCCTGGTGCGGCAATATGCCAAGAGCCCCAAGCGTTTCGATGTGGTCCTTCCGCTGGAATATGACTATCCGGTCCTTCGACGCCAACGCCTTGAAACGCATCAGGAACTCGACAACCCAGGCTTGCTCGATGACTTCGTCAAGCTTCCGCACGCCCGAATGTATCATTTGATACACCACAAGTCAAGAGAGCCGTCCGTTCGAGCTAGAGGCCCTGGATCCACGACTTCGGTCTGGCTTGTCTCGGGCCTGTGTGGAGCTAGCGAGAGACGCCGGAGGCGAACCTGTCGCGCGGAATGCGACACTTGAACGGCGTCTACACGCAGGCATTCAACCGCCGGCACACGCGAACAGGCCATGTGCTGCAAGGTCGATTCAAAGGGATCCTCGTCGAGAAGGAGAGTCATCTGCTCGAACTGGCACGGTACGTGGTGCTGAACCCCGTACGAGCGCGAGCTGTTCGGAGCGCCCGCGACTGGGCGTGGTCAAGCTATCGTGCGACGGCGGGCATGGTGGACACGCCCGATTTCCTCACGACGGGCTGGATCCTCGCGCAGTTCCATCGGAGCCCTCGCCGCGCGATCGAACTCTATCGCGAGTTCGTGAAGCAGGGCCGTGGCGTCGACGCGTGGGCCGAGCTGCGGGGTGGCATCCTGCTTGGCAGCGACGAGTTCGTGGACAAGCTCAAGCCACTGCTCTCGAACTACGAGGCGCTGAAAGAGGTTCCGCGTCGCGAGCGACTCGCCACCCGACCGAGCCTTGACGAACTATTCTCCAAGGTACGAGACAAGAAGACACGCGACCAGCGGATCCACGCAGCCACCCGCGTCCACGAGAACACGCTTCAGGCAGTCGCTGACTTCCTCGGTCTCCACTACTCGACCATCAGCATGATCGCGAAGCGCATTGCTGAGAACGAGAAACACCAAGAGTGAAGATTTGACCCCGGCGCCCCGAAAGCGGAGAACCGTTCAGGCCTCCCGCCGAGGAGGTGAGTTGACATTCGATACAGCATCTGACCCTCGTGCCCAGCAGAGTGAAGATAACCCCGCACCGTGGCCTCAGCGAGGACGTGATGTAACCGAGGCCGACTTCTACAGTAGCGCACTTATGGGCCACCGCTCGTTCGGGCTCGCGCCCCCGAACTGCACGTCGCCGATAGAGTCCACGACGAGGCGCAGGACGCCCGGCGCGCGCTTCCCCAGTCTGGGTACTGCACCGCGGACGAGGTCTCTGTGGGCGTCTGCGAGTGCATCCACGAGTGTTCCCAACTGCCTGTAGTCGAGGACGACGAGGTTGTCCCGAAACGCGCCATTCAGGACGCCCTTCGGCCACAGATACCCAGCTCTTCCCAAGGGCGCCTGGTGGCCTGCGTAGACCAGGCCATCGTAGAGTGGGTCATACCGAGCGAATAGCCAATGCCGTCGCACGGACAGAGACGGTTCGTAGACCCGCTCAAGCTTCTGTCGCCAATCGGCTGCAGGGGGCAGGACTTCTGCGCGCAGCTCAGCGCCTGGCACTTGCAGCGCTCCCGTGCCTGTGCCCGGCACGATGAGGGCCAACTCGGCGACGTCATCGAGCGCCAGCAGGACGAGGCAAGACAAGTCCCTGCCTGACGGAAGTGGCATGCTCGCCCTCCCGTTCTCCCAAGTGAGAAGGTCTGCGCCACGATCCATGCGGCCCCACCGCGCCCACGCGGGGCGACCTAGCGTGTAGAGGTCTTTGCGTGGAAATTCGGCAAGCCAACCGGATGTCACGTCAGGGGTGTGCGCACCGCCAACCTGTAGCCATGCGAGCAGGCTCTCTGAGAGAGTTCCCTGATTCCTCAGGAGGAACCTGTACAATTCGCGTGCAATGACCCTGGCGATTGCATCCCTCTCGGGCACGCCAGACCGCGCAAGATTCGTCCCGCCGAATCGCTGCCCCGGCGCTCTCTCCCAGCGCATCGCGATGCGAGCTGTAGTTTCCTCCGGCAACCCGGGGACCTCCGAGACGACGAAACCCCCACGTGTCAGCGCAGACACGCGCGGCACTTCTGGGTCGGCGACAAGCACGCCCCCTGCGCGACGCCGCGCTATCGCCTCCTTGACCGAACCCATGTCATAGATCCAGACCTTTCCCGAGATCCCAATGCTCGGGTCATCGACTGCCACCGGCACAGCCAGCGTGCTGTAGTCTCTCGCGATGTACTCGTCGTCCGATCTGGGGTCGACCACAACGGTGGTCGACCCCGCACCGTCAAGGTGGACGAGTGTGATGGGGTACGGCAGGCTATCACACACGTTCATTGTGTAATCCCGTACTTCTTCCCAGGAAGGATGCCGATAGCGTGAGCCGACTGTCTCCAGACAAGGACGCACCATCAGCGTTACCTGCGTTCCCCGGAAGCGGCTTGCTCCGGTGTTCGCGCGTTCAGTGACCCTGATGAGGCGAGTTGGACCGTCAATGGTCAACGTGCGCTTCTGCATGTCTTCGCCGCGCATTGGTTCCCACGCCGCGGTCTCAATCACCACACGGTCGGCAAGAAGGAAAGACGACAGGAAGCCAATCCCAAACTCGGATATGGGAGCGAAGTCGAGGTTCGCCGCGCGAAGTCGGACACGCTGGGTATTGAAGTCAGATGAGCTGTAGTACGAACGCCCCACCTTTAGGAAGTAGCGCTCGAGAACCCACCTATCCATGCCCGTACCCGTGTCCCGAACCGACATCTGGGGTGCGGCAGGCACGGCTCTCTCGTCGTATGTGATGGTAATCCGATTCTCCGTTGTAGGTGCAACCGAAGCGTCCGACAGCTGGACCATCGCGTCCTTCAACTTGCAGGCGTCGACGGCGTTTTGCAGCAGCTCACGAATAGCCACGAGCGGATGATCGTAGATTGCCTTTCCCATTAGGAGCTGATAAACGCGGGCATCGTCCAGCTCGAATTGGTAAGGGACATATGTGTAGCCGATCTCATGGATCTGCGCCGTCACACGTCTCGGCAGCTCGACGGGCACGCCCCCTTGCCCCGGTACAGTGAAGATCGCGAGTGTCGCCATGATCTCTTCCTGAATCGCCTTAGCGAATTGAACAATGGCGTGGTGGACCAGATGATTGTGGCATTGCCCGTGGTAGACGATAGCGTCGTCATCGATGTGCCATGCGGTGATTGTCATGTGCTTCTGCCACTCAAGAACGGACTTGTCGTCGGCCGATGTGAGTCGCCCGGGAAGAAGGTAGTGAAACAGAATGGCCGGCGTCCGTTCGCGATCGAAGTCCAGTATGTCAGCAAGCCGCAGGGCTACGGCGGCCATTCGTAGATCCGCCACGACGCCGCCAATCGGGTAGTCCGTCCGGAAGAGAGGTCTTTCCGGATGCTCTGGGTCCCGACTTGCCAAGCTGTCGGCATCGGTGCCGTGGCTGACGCAGATGCGAATCAGGGGCTGCCGAAAGGAATCACCCTGGTAGCTCAAACAGCGAGGTACATCGGGGATCCTGACGGGGTCAGTCGCGTGCACTTCCTCAAGCCAGCTCAGGAGCTCCGCATATCGGGTCTCCGATGCATGGCGCTCGCGTACATACTGCGCAAGGAGCGCCTCCTCAGCCTGCACCAAGCGCCCGACCGCAATCTGCCGAGCCGCATCGGACTCGGGCTCCGCAGGTGCGTCGCGCAGTTCGTGCATTGCCTGCTTCACATCGGAGTCCACATCCAGGAGCGACCACAGATCCGAGTCCTGAGCCAGAAAGTGCTCGCGCTCCTGCGGACTCACTGCCATCCCGAGGTCATGGAGGTAGGCCGACAGAACAAGAAGCGCGATCTCCGGCGGCGTGAGACGATTGCGGCGCGCTTCGCCAAGGATGTGCCACATGAGGTGGGCAACCTTCTGCGAGTGTGTGCGGTCATGCGCTGTGAACGTTTCCATCTCCCTGGCGTGGATTCGGTCTAGCAGTGGACCAAAGGCCTCGGCAACAAGGGCACGGATGTTGGAATGGAGGGCGCCACACGCTTCGCGCTCACCTTGGCTTAGGGCAACTTCCCCCTTCCATGACGCTTCCCCAACCGCGTATGCCTTGAGAAGCTTCATGAGATCGAGATCCTCGACGTGGGCTGGACTCTCTAGAATCTGCACCAAGATCACCTCGCCGCCTTGCACTGGGTTTGCCCATTCTACTAGATGAGGCCGTCCTTCCTCCCGTGTCCAATGCGCCTAGGTGGTTTCATGCGCCATTGCTCTATCTGAGCCACGTCCCGGGCAAGCAGCCGCCTCGCGCTACGGAGCCTGGATCGGCCTGTGCCGCGCGTAAGCCATGTTCCCATCAGGCGACGGGGTCTACCATCGGATTTTGCCAGAGACGGGAACATCCCCGGCGCGGTAGACTGACCTCGACGGGGGTGTGGCTCCTGGGGTCCGCGGCCTCCTCGGAGGCACCGCTCGACTCTGAAATGCCGCCCCCGTCATCTGTGCCATCCAGGAAAGTCCGAAGGGATGGTGCTAAAAGCGCGAGGGTCAGATCTTCACTCTTTGTGTTTCACTTAGGGGCGCCGGGATCTGGTCTTCGAGTAGCACAGCGGGTGGCGAAGCGCACTCCGCGTCTCGCTGTTCATCGATGAACGGTGTCATCGCTTCGGTCGCCGGTCGAGCTCCGCCTGGGCGAACGGACCGGACGCCTTACGGAGGATCTCGTACGCCTGAACCGCCCGGCCTTTCCAGAGGCTCCACTACCTGGGGCAACCGCGCTGCGCTATGGACGAGGTCGACGCCACGTGGGAGATCGACCCGTTCCTAGTCTGTTGCGCTGTGGACGAGGTCGACCGTGATCGACCCTCACATCGCACGCACGAGGTCGACGCCTTGCGCCCATGATCGACCCGTTCCTAATCCGATACGCTACCCGCTACGCTGCGGACAAGGTCGACGCCTTGCACTTGGATGTCGTTTCGCCAGTCGTCGAAGCCAATCTGGCAGACGAGATCGAACTTGCCTGCGTCCTCGAACGTTTCGAGATGCTTTCCCAGACGGAACGCGATGAACGGGAGTGCCACCCCGTTCTGCACGACGCGGCCCTTCAAGTGCTGGCGGCGGTTGCCCACGAGGCTGAGGCCGTCGAACAGGCAGTCGCGCAGGAGGAATCTTGGCGGCGGGTTCCCGGGCCCGTAGGGCGCGAGGGACGTCAGGTTCGTGTAGAACCGCAGATCGACGTCGGAGAGTTCGACCTCGGTGTCGATCTCCTCGGGGTGGAACGCGGCGATTGAGCTGCGGTGCTCCACCACGTACTCGGTTAGGCGCTCCTCGAGCTCCGGCAGCGATTCGTTCGATACCGAGAACCCGGCAGCCATCTTGTGCCCGCCGTACTGCAGGAGAAGGCCTCCGACGGCTTCGAGAGCCGCGCTGATGTCGAAATTGCCGACGCTGCGGCACGACCCGCGCGAGATGCAATCTCCTCGCGACAAGACGAGCGTCGGCACTCGGTAGCGTTCAGCGAGGTTGGAGGCGACGAGGCCGAGGATCCCCTCGTTCCAGTATTTGCCCACCAGGAACAGGAAGCCGTCCTCTTGGGGGTCCATGCCCTCGTCGCGAATCATCGTCTCGGCTTGGGCGATGAGGTCGTTCTGGGCAATCTCGCGGTCTCGGTTGTAGTCGAGAAGGATCTCCGCCAAGTACTCGGCCTGATCGGCGGCCTCGGTGATCAAGAGGAGGAAGGCCACCTTCGGGTCCCCGGCGCGGTTGGCGGCATTCAGCTTTGGCGCGACGAGGTATCCGAAATCGGTCGTCGTGAGCTTCTTCGGGTTGATCGACAGCTTGGCCATCAACGTGCGCAGTCCGAGGCACGATCCTTGTCCGGCGGACAAGAGGCGGAATCCTTCGCGAATCAGCCGCTGGTTCTCGTTGTCGCCGTCCGCGCAGAGCGGCACGAGGTCGGCGATGGTGCCGAGCGCGACGAGATCGAGCAGCGCGGACGGGGTGGGCTTCTCCAACCGTTCGTAGAGCGCGCAGGCCAGCTTGTACGCGACGCCGACGCCCGCGAGGTGGGCGTTCGGGTAGCCGTGGTCGCTGCGATGAGGGTCCACAACAGCGACGGCGGCGGGAAGGTCGCCCACCGGAAGGTGGTGGTCGGTGACCAGGGTGTCGATTCCCGCGGCGCGAAGCTCGGCAATCTCCGCGTGGCTCGCGACGCCGCAGTCGGCGGTCACGACCAGAGTGAATCCCTCGTCGATGGCGCGCAGAACGAACGGCCGCGATAGGCCGTGCCCGGCTGCGCGATCGCTGACCTCGACCTTGACGGAGTTCGGCGGCAAGAGAGGGCGCAAGGCGCGATAGAGGACGGCGGCGCCGGTCAACCCGTCGACGTCGAAGTCGCCGTGGACAAAAATGCGCTCGCCCTTCTGGATGGCCCCAATCAGCCGCGACACCGCGCGATCCATGTCGGGGAGATCCGTCGGCGGGTGAAAGCGCTTGCCCACAGGGTCGAGAAGCGCGTCCCACGCCGACCCGCCGCGTTGGGCAAGGAGGACGGCGATCGCATGAGAACACCCTACGGAGGCTCGGATGATCTCAACGAGGCTCGCGTCGGGAGGAGGTGCTAGCCGCCACTCTCTCCTGTCGCGGAGC
>Ga0247841_10008905_pt1 | contig 14224 bp, 13 predicted proteins | sample LaCruzMarch2015__2_FD_192410 | JGI IMG/M metagenome (GOLD analysis project Ga0247841, IMG submission 192410) | Freshwater microbial communities from meromictic Lake La Cruz, Castile-La Mancha, Spain - LaCruzMarch2015_18m | ecosystem: Environmental > Aquatic > Freshwater > Lake | place: Spain...
TCCAAAAACTCTTCTCAAAAGAGGCGACAGTCGGATTCGAACCGACGCATGAGGATTTTGCAGACCCTTGCCTTACCACTTGGCTATGTCGCCGTATCAATTGTCAAAACGAGCGGGAAACGGGATTCGAACCCGCGACCCTTTGCTTGGGAAGCAAATGCTCTACCACTGAGCTATTCCCGCATCGATTACTCCTATCTATTTTAGATTTACTCCTAAGCGTGTCAATATCGTGTATAATAAATTGAATCAAGGGAGGGGATATGGTTTATAAATTTGCGGTAAAATCAAGTCGTCAAAAAGAAATGATCAATGTAACGCTTGAAATCCAGGATATCATTCGAAAAAGCAATGTGACATCTGGTGTCGTTATGGTTTTTATTCCGCATACGACCGCCGGAATTATTATTAACGAAAATTCTGATCCTGACCTTGTGAAAGATATTTTGTGGAAATACAGCGAACTGGTACCAAGAAATACGACCTTCGATCATTTTGAAGGAAACAGCGATTCTCATATTCTTTCCTCTTTTATTGGAAATTCCATTCTCGTGATGATCGAAAAGAATTCTCTTTGGATGGGGTACTGGCAAGGTATCTTTTTTATAGAGCTAGATGGTCCCAAGACTAGAGAAATCTGGGTCAAGATTATTCCAGATGCTGTTTCAGACTCTATTCCAGAGGAACCAACAAATTTCCAATAGCAATAGAAGGGACATATCATGCATGTAAGGGAATTAATCCAAATCGAACTCGATCGAGTTGTTAAGATGTTAAACATTGATTTACCCTTTGAATCCATAATCGTTGAACAGCCACCTCATCTAGAGATGGGGGATTATGCCTGTACGATGGCTTTATCATTGGCAAGAAAAGTTAAAAAAAATCCTGTAACGATAGCAAATGAAATTTCTCCCCATATTCAACTCGATATCATGGATAAAATTGAAGTAAGTCCTACAGGCTACATAAATTTTTTTTTAAAACCATCTTTTCTCGTCCAATGTTTACAGGAGTCAATTCAAGATTCTCGCCAGTATCTATCGACAAATGTTGGGCTTGGGCAAAAAGTATTGGTTGAATTTGTCAGTGCCAACCCAACAGGACCTATTACCGTTGCAAATGCAAGAAGCGGACCAATTGGGGATACGATCGCCAATTTATTCGAATTAAATGGATTTCACGTAGATCGAGAGTTTTATGTGAATGATATGGGGGCGAAAGTAGCAAAATTGGCCGATTCTGTATTGTATCAGTATAAAATACAACATGGAATATCCGCGGAGCCTCCTGCTGAGTTCTATCCTGGATCCTATATTATCGATATTGCGAAGGAACTCGTTTCTGAAAAAAAAGATGTGTTAATGTCCATGACGGAAGAACAACAAAAAAGGGAAACAGCTTCTTTTGCTCTAGAAAAAATGCTATTGAAAGCATCAGCAGACCTTGGTGAAATGAATATTACTTTTCATACATGGTTCCGGGAAAGCCTTCTTCACAATGGTTTACTAAAAGAAACAATCGAGCTTTTACGAGAAAAAGGGTATGTTTTTGAAGCAGAAGGCGCTACATGGTTTCGTTCAACCACATTTGGGGATGATAAAGACAGAGTTCTGCTGCGAAGTGATGGATCTCCAACGTATTTAGCAGGCGATATAACCTATCACCGCAATAAATTTGAACGGGGGTATGATATCCTTGTCGATATATGGGGTGCCGATCAAAGCCATATAAAACCGCTTCGGTCTGCATTGGAAATTTTAGGTTTTAATCCAGAAAAACTTAAAATTGTTGTTTTCCAACTCGTTCATTTGTATCGCGGAAACGAAGAGCTAAAAATGTCTAAATCTAGCGGAGAGTACGTTTCCCTACATGAATTGATTGAAGAAATTGGTCCCGATGTGACCCGGTTCATTTTTTTGACACGAAGCAATGAACAACATTTAAATTTTGATATGGATATAGCAAAAAGCAAAGATCCCAAGAATCCTGTTTTTTATGCCCAGTATGCCTATACAAGATGTAAAGGAATCTTGCGGGAAGCAGAATCCCAGAAAATTCAATTTCGAGAAAAAGCAGACCTTTCATTGTTGATTGCTCCTTCGGAAATCGTTATTCTACGTAAAATTGCTCTTTTACCAGACCTCATATATAAAGCATTTCTAAACAATGCGCCAAATTCAATCACAAACTGCATCCTTGATCTCGTCAATGATTTTCATGCCTTTTATGAAAATTGCCATGTATTGCTTCCAGAGAACGTTGAGTTAACAAAAGCAAGACTAAATCTTGTATTAGGCATTCAGACTATATTGGCAAATTTGTTTCGATTCGTAGGCATTCATGCCCCGGAAAGGATGTAAGAATGTATGTAACTCTCTACCGGAAATTTCGTCCCCAAACGTTTGAGGATGTACTGGGTCAAGACGATACAGTACAAGTGTTAAAAAATTCTTTATTAACAGGAAGAATTAGTCATGCCTACCTTTTTTGTGGACCAAGAGGCACTGGAAAAACGTCTTGTGCCAGAATATATGCTAAATCTTTAAATTGTGAAAAAGGACCGACACCCACTCCCTGCGGTAAATGCTTGATGTGTGAATCCATTACAAATGGTACGAGTTTGGATATTATAGAAATTGATGCTGCCTCGAACCGTGGCGTTGATAATATCCGGGAGCTTCGGGATAAGGTTCGTCTTGCTCCCATTCAGGGAAAATATAAAGTATATATCATTGATGAAGTTCATATGCTCACAGGAGAAGCTTTTAATGCTCTGTTGAAAACACTGGAAGAACCACCTTCTCATACCGTTTTTATTATGGCGACAACCGAACCGCAAAAACTGCCCCATACAATTATCAGCCGATGCCAACGATTCGATTTTCGAAGAATCACTCCCTTGATCGTAGCGGAAAAACTAAAAAAAGAAGCAATTGCTGAAAACATTTCGATTGAAGATTCAGCGATTATGAGAATTGCAGAAGCCGCTGATGGTTCTTTCCGTGATGGAGAGTCCCTTTTAGACCAATTATTTGCTTTTACAGACCAGACAATCACGGAGAAAGATGTACTCAGGTTGCTGGGAAGAACCAATACAAAAACTTTTTACGATTTAACCGACAATTTATTCCAAAAGGACTTCACAGAATTATTGTCATTTCTACAAAATCTGATAGAACAGGGGACGGATATCATTAATTTCACAAAAGATTTAATCGCATATAGCCGAGATTTATTTGTTTTGTCCGTTACAAACCAATCACAAGAATTTCTTAGAATGATTCCCTTAAGCGATTTGGACCCCTATCTTGAGCAAGCCTCAAAGATACAGCCCAATGACTTGATCAAATTAAATGACCAAATGCTTTCCATATTGGGTTCAATGAAGTATCTAATCGAACCTACCCTTTTGTTCGAGGTTACTTTATTAAAATTTAAACACAACCTGCTGAATCCTGTACAAATTGTTGTAGAAGAAGAAAAAAAACAATCGGTGGTGATACCAGCAAAAACAATAAAACAGGAAATACCAGAGAATCCTACCTGGAAGAATTTTCTGGAATATATGAAGGAAAATGAGATTCTGTTATATACATTGCTGATCGGAACAAATTGTAATCCAATCGATGACAAAAACAGTGAAGTTATCTTTCCTGCAGAGCATCAATTTAATTTCTCACGTTTGAATCAACCAGCCAATTTAAAGAAATTGCAGGATCGATACAATGAATATACAAAGAATACGATTCGATTAAAACTGTTTCTTCCGCCTGTAGAAGACAAGGAGAAAAAAACAGATCCAAACCAAAAAATTTTGGAAGATCCGATTATAATAGATACACTTAAGCTATTTGACGCAACCGTACAGGAAGTGCGAGAAATTAAAGGGGGAAGATAATGGGAATTTTTGATAACGTTGGTAAATTAAATGAAATACGGAAACTGCAGAGTGAATTAAATAAAAAAGAATTTACTGCATCCAGCAAAGATGGGAAAATTAAGGTAACTGTTAATGGAAACCTGGCCATTACGAAGATTGAACTGGCTCAGGATATCTATACGACGCATAAAGTGGAACAACTGCAAAAAAGCGTGGCAGAAGTTTCCAACCGTGCATTATCAGAAGCAAAAGTAGCCATGCAAAAATCAACCCAGCAGATGGCAAAAGATATGGGCATCAACCTTCCGGGTATGTAATGAGGGATTATACCCCCAGTTTTCGGAGAGCGATTGAAGAGCTAAACAAACTGCCGGGCATTGGTCCAAAAAGCGCAGAGAAGCTAGCCTATTTTCTGTTACGGATGAATCGAGACGATTTTGTTGAGTTTTCTGCTTCTCTGGAAGAACTTCGAACCAAGGTGCATCGGTGCAATACATGCTTTGGACTGACGGAAGATGAAGTATGCAATATTTGCATTGACCCTTCGCGGGATCCCCAAATTTTATGCATCATTGAAGAAGAAAGAGACTTGATTGCTCTTGAGAAAACAGGGGCTTTCCGAGGGTATTACCACGTATTGCAAGGAGTGATTCGACCCATGGAGGGTATTGGCAGTGATAAAATTCGGATGAAAGAGCTGTTGGAAAGGATCCGAAATGGTTCCTTCCAAGAAATTATCATTGCCACTAACTTTAGCTATGAGGGGGAATTGACAGCCATGTATATTGCGAAAGAATTGGCAAAGTACCAATTGCGAATTACACGGATTGCATCCGGTCTTCCCATGGGGAGTGATATTGAATTTGCAGACCAGCTAACCCTCCGGAATGCTTTGCGCGGAAGAGAAATGATCGCTGTGGAGGATTCAAAATGAGGAATTTTTTATTGTCCATCATCGTCAATTGGATTTCCTTGCTGGTATTAACCTACTTTTTACCAAACTGGATCCAGGTTTCTGATTGGAGAGCAGCCCTGATGGCAGCCTTTGTTTTAGCTATTCTCAATGCGCTGGTTCGTCCGATTCTAATGATCCTATCCATGCCGCTTAATTTATTGACATTAGGTCTTTTTACATTTGTGATCAACGCATTAATGCTATATCTGGCTCAATATTTTGTATCTGGATTTACCATACAAAATGACTTTTTCGTGATTTTCATTCTTGCGATCATCATGAGTGTTTTGAATAGTATTTTACTCTCGATCCTAAAAGGCAAAAATAACTAATCCAGAAGGAGATTTAATCTATGTGCGGAGTATTTGGAATCGTTTTTGAAAAGGACCGTAAAGATTTAGGGGAGGTATTAATCAAGGCATCCCGAAAACTGGTTTACCGGGGTTATGATTCTGCTGGATTTGCTGTTTTTGAAAAAAATGGAAAAACAAGACTTTCCAAAGGACCTGGAAAATTAGAAAGTGTGATTGAACAATTTGATATTCATTCTTTTCAAGGATCAAGGGGCATTGTTCAGCTCCGATGGGCTACTTTTGGGGAGCCAAATGAAGTAAATTCACAACCGCACATCGATTCTGATGGTGATATCATTGGTGCGCACAACGGAAATATTGTGAATACTTCTTTGCTCATTGATCAATTTAAACAAGAAGGTATGACGGTCCGGGGACAGAATGACGGCGAAATGGTTGTCCATGCGTATGAAAAATTCTATAATTTGTATAAAGAGCCAGTCAAGGCTATGTTGAATGCACAAACAATCTTGAAGGGTGATTATGCTTTTATCGTCGGTAACATCGAAACAAATCGTCTCCTATCTGTCAAAATGGGTTCATCCTTATACATGGGGGTTGGGGACGGTTTTATCTGTTGCTCCTCAGATCTTGCCTCTATCCTTCAATTTACAAACAATATTCTTTTTATCAACGATCATGAAATGGTTTACTTTAGCCACAATGAATACCAGATTTATAATATGCAAACCGGGGAAAAAATTGAGCGTAGTCCAGAAATTTCTACAATAAGTGTAGAAAACGCCAATCTGGAAGGGTATCCCCACTATATGTTAAAAGAAATAAACGAACAGCCGATAAAAACGAAAGAGTTGCTTGCGTTACTGGAAAACACGCAGGATTCAATTCAGAAAGCCTCGAGGATGCTTCGCTCTGCTAACCGAATTTTCTTGGTGGCTTCTGGAACATCTTATCACGCTTCCGTAATTGGGTCTTATTACTTAAACAACCTGGCTGGACTAAGCACACAAACTGTTCTTGCGGGACAATTCAATGACTATTACGGTCATCAGGTGCATTCAGATGATTTGATCTTTTGCATTTCACAAAGCGGTGAGACAAAAGATGTCGTGAATGTTATCAATCCGTTGAGGGATAATAAAATTGGAAAAGTCCTATCTATGGTGAATATTATTGGCTCCAGCATTGCGCACAAATCTGATTTAGTGTTAAATATCTCTGCTGGCCTAGAGACAAGTGTCCCTGCTACAAAAACGTTCATGAATCAAATTTTACTCTTTTTGTATTTAGCTGTGTACATGGGGAAAGAAAATAAAAATCCAACAGCGATTGATCTTTATAGCCAGCTCCATTTGATTCCTGATCTTATCTCAAAAACAATTGAGACCACAATCAAAGAAGCTGAGATCGTGGCAGGTAACTTAGTAGAAAAAGCTACAGACCTGTATTGCTTAGGATATGGCGTGAATTTCGGGACAGCTCTCGAAGGCGCATTAAAGATAAAAGAAGTATATTATAAGCATTGCGAAGGGATGTATTCCTCTGAATTTAAACATGGGCCACTCTCAATCGTAGAGCCTGGATACCCTATCCTTTTCCCGGCAAGTCCAAATGAGGCAAGCATGGTTATCTCACACATTAATGAAATCAGGGTAAGAAAGGGAAACGTTGTTGTCATTTCTCCGCACCATAATGATTACGAAAAATGTGCATCGAGTTTTATATCCGTTCCAGACTGCGACCATTTTATCACCCCATTTCTCAATACAGTTGTTTTACAGTTGATTGCTTACTATGCTTCTGTCCGCAGTGGGTATGATCCTGATTTCCCCCGCAATATCAGCAAAACGCTGACGGTGGATTGATGCGATTTCAAGACAGGCCGAACAACCAAATTCGTCCAGCTGTCATTACTCCGCATTATCTGGATCATTTACCGGGCTCCGTATTGATAGAGCTGGGGAAAACCAAAGTCATTTGTGCTGTAAATATTGAGGAAAAAGTGCCTCCGTTTTTAAAAAATTCTGGTCAGGGGTGGCTCAGTGCAGAATATGCTATGCTTCCCAGCGCTACTCCCGTCAGAACGCAAAGAGAGTATGGCGTTTCAAGACAAGGGCGGAGTATCGAAATTCAAAGACTCATTGGGCGATCTCTTCGAACAGCGATTGACTTGAAACAATGCGGTGAAAGAACAATCCAAATTGATTGTGATGTGATTCAGGCCGATGGAGGAACGAGAACCGCTGCCATCACAGGTTCATATGTTGCTCTTTGTCTAGCCTTGAAAGAGTTTAAGATTCCCGAGACCGCGATCATTCGGCAAATCGGTTCCATCAGTATCGGTATTATTCAAGGAGAAATTAGACTGGATCTTGATTACAACGAAGATTCAAAAGCAGAAGTCGATTTCAATTTGGTCATGGATCAGAATGGTGAAATTATCGAATTGCAGGGCACGGGGGAGAAACGACCTTTTTCTATGCAGGAGTTAGACACGATTCTAGCTTACGGGAAAAAAGGCATCCAGGAATTGATGATTCTGCAAAATACAGCCATCCAATCAAAAACAGGATGATTCAAAAAATTGGATTAGCTACCAAAAATAAAGGGAAATGCAGAGAAATTAAATATATCCTGGATCCGTTTTCCGTTCAGGTGTTTACATTGTCCGATTTGAAAATTGATCTTCCTGACAGTATTGAAATTCATGAAACTTACAAAGAAAATGCAAAAGAAAAATGTGTATATATGTCAAAATGTACCGATATGCCTGTATTATCGGATGACTCAGGACTTGAAATTGATTTCTTGGGTGGACGTCCCGGTATTTTCTCTGCAAGGTATGCTGGAACAGGTATTGATAAGGATAATCGAAGAAAAGTATTAGAAGAAATGGTATCGGTTCCTCATCAAAAGAGAACTGCAAAATTTGTTTGTGTGATTTGCCTCCATTACCACCAAGAATTTTTCTTTTTTGAAGGCATATCTTTGGGCACGATCCAGGAGAATGAGACCGGAGAAAATGGATTTGGCTATGATCCCATTTTTTACTCTGAAGAAATGCAAAAAAGTTATGGTTTATTGACTTTTGAAGAAAAAATGGATATCTCTCACCGTGGAAAAGCTTTACAAAAACTTACCGAATTTTTAAAAAACACAAAATAAAATACCGAAGGTGGGACTCGAACCCACAAGAGGTTGCCCTCACTAGGACCTGAACCTAGCGCGTCTGCCAATTTCGCCACTTCGGCTGATCTTAACCATTTTACCTGTATGATTTCGAAATTCAAATGACTAATAATTAATCAATCTATGAATAAAAAAGAGTTTTTTGCTCAATAATTAGTTTTTGTTTCCCAAGAGTTTGTATCAAAGATCGATCATGAGTTGCTATCAGATAGCCTCCGGGGAATTCCAGAAGTGCTTTTTCTAAAGCTATGATTGTTGGAATATCCAGGTGATTGGTTGGTTCATCAAGGAAAAGAAAGTCAGTATGCAGCAAAACAGCTTTCATAAACGCAGCTTTCATTAGTTCTCCTGGACTAAACAGTGTTACAGAGTCAAAATGTCTTTCCCCCGGGATACCATTAGCTGATAAATAATTGCGAACTGTTTCTAGGTCGAAGGGGTAGGGAAAATGAGAAAGCAAACTGCCTTTTAAGAACAACTTACGAATTTCTTGAGGAATATAAAAGAACAGACTACATGGATTTACCTTACGAATCCCTTCTTTCAATGGATGATTACCCAGCAAAGCCTGGATTAAGGTTGTCTTTCCAGATCCGTTTTCTCCCATCAATATCAATCGATCCCTGGTAGTTATTGATAAAAAGACGGAATGCAGCAACTTTTTTTGCCCACGAAAAAGAGATGCATTTTCTAATGTCACAATGTTTTTATTAGGCACTATATAGCCAGGAAAACGAATTGAACTAGCTATTTCCATGACTGGTTTTATTTGTTTCAGCTCTTCGATTTCTTTTCCCACTCTTTTACAAGCCTGTGTTTTGTGCCTTTCGAGATCTTTCTGTCCATAATCCTTTTCAATACCACTGGTTCCATTTTTCATTCGAAATAGCTTTCTCTGTTTTTTAAATTGCTGTGTCCATTGTGTTTTGAGAGCTAATTCTCTTTTCCTTTTGTCGATTGATTTTTCTATCACTTCTACCTGCCTTTTCGAGCAAGCTTCTTCCATTGCTTCTTGTTCTATCAGATTGTTGTAGTTTCCGATTACTATATCAGTGCTTCCATGATGAAAACGTAAAATTCGATCTGTAATTTGATTCAAAAAAAACCGATCATGGCTGACAATTAAAAAACTTTTTTTACAACCTTTTTGACGAATAATCTCTGTTTCCAAAAACTGGATTTTAGCAAGATCTAAATCATTTGTAGGCTCATCTAGAAGGTATAGATCATAGTCATTTAGAAAAAGTTGGAAAATACTTATTAGTCTCCTTTCTCCACCAGACAGATGATGAATGGATAAAGCAAGAAAATTATCTGGAAAACTAAACCCTTTCCTGTATTGTTCAATCTTTTGTTCAAGTTCAAACCCCCCTTTTTCTTGGTATTGATTCCATAGTTCTATCAGGGATGGGTTTTGATCAAGTTTGTGTTTTAATTCACGAAGGGATGGGTTAGCATTAATTAAATAAGCAAATACATTTACATCCCTTTCCTGTTGTTCGGTTTCTTGAGCTAGATATCCAATTCGGATTGATTGTGTATGTGTTATTAATCCTCCAGATGCTTGTTCATGATTTGACAGAACTTTCAATAAGGTTGATTTTCCACATCCATTTTTACCAACAATCGAAAGAATTTCTCCGCTGCTGATTATAAAAGAAACATTTTCCCAAATAGATCGGGATCCGAGGTTAAATGATAAATTTTGTACATGAATCATCACATTCATCTCCTTGTTAGAATTGGAAACCAACTAGAACTATAACAAGCGATGAATTAACGCACGCCAAAACTCCTTATTAATTAATAGAACAATTTTAATTAAACTACAGAATTAGTCAATCATTAGGGATCATGGAAAATTAAATTTGAACTTTTTAAAAAATATATTAATATTATTTATTGTTACTTGAAATTTATTAAATTTATAAAGGAGATTTATGAAAGACAACAGTAAGAATATTAAACTGCCAACCTCTTGTCCCTCTTGTGGAGAGAAACTTGACTTGATTGTTTTACAATGCCCTGGGTGTCAAACGGAAGTTAAAGGTCGATACACTATGGGCAAGTTTAGTAGTTTATCTGTCGAAGATGAAGAATTTCTGATCTGTTTTTTAACATCCAGAGGTTCCTTAAAAGAGGTGCAGGAAAGGTTAAGCATTTCTTACCCAACCGCTCGGATCAAATTGGACAAACTTTTAGTGAACTTGGGAATGAATGTTGAAAAAGATATAGAGAAAGATGAAGATCAGAACGTTATTGACTTGTTAGATGACCTTGAAAAAGGGAAAGATGATTTTGACTCTGTTCTTAAGAAAATACAAAGAGCAGGCAAATGAATCAGGAATTGATAAAAAAAATAGAAGAAATGTTTCAATCTGGAAAAATAACTCAAGAACAAAAAGAATTGTTAGAAAAAGCCTTGGAGCAAAAAAACCAGCAAGATTCAGAGAATTTAAAAATTACATCCGTTATAGAAACAGATAAAAAGGAGCTTCATGTCAAACTTCTCAATGAAGATGTCATTATTCAAGGAGACAGTGAAACAACCCAAGTTTGTATTATTGAAGGGTCTGATCTGGTAGAAGTGATCAAATCGGATAACAAAATAATAATTCAATCTAAAAAAGAAAACATAGGCTTTATCCGCAACCTAATCAATCAACATGAAATCATTAAACAAAAAAATGGGATTATCATCCAACAAAGAGCGACTGATGATGAAGTGGTTATCATGATGCCAGCCTTTATGATATCATTTATCAAAACAGTCAGCGGGGATATTGATCTAAAAAATGTACAATCAGAAATTTCCCTTAAAAGTGTATCAGGCGACATTCGTCTTACGAACCATCAGGGATCTGCTGTATTAAGCTCGATTAGCGGAGATTTACAGATCAGAAATCATCAGGGATCCGTAGAATTAGTTTCCAAATCTGGGGATATAGACATTGAAGATTCGGAAATGGATGGATTAATCAAAACCTATTCTGGAGATATCACGATTGAAGATAGTTCTGTCCAAGATCTGGAAATGGCAGTATTTAGCGGGGATATTGATGTTCTGGATACAAAAGCAGATGGGGAGATACAATGTAAAACTTTTTCAGGAGATGTATCTGCTAAACTTCTTGCTCAATCTGCTTATATTACTGGCATAACAGCCTCTGGTGATATCATTTTCCAAGATACTAACCAGGTTAAGTATGATATAGCAAACAAGGAATTCGGGAATCCAACAGAATCTCTTCAAATAAGAATCAAGACTACAAGCGGTGATGGTGATATCCAACTCAGTAAGATATAAAGTAAGTTTTACACGATTACTCTTTTTGCTATAATAGACAGGCATCTAACGCGGAGAGGTGGCCGAGTGGCTGAAGGCGCACGCTTGGAAAGCGTGTATACGATAAGATCGTATCGCGGGTTCGAACCCCGCCTTCTCCGTTTTTGAATCGAATTAGAGCGTTTCCAATCAAAACAATTCAAACCAATATTATTAAGGACGGACAACCAAATGAAGAGAGTAATCATATGTGGGGCCTCTTCAGGGATCGGAAAAGAGCTGGCAATCGTATTTGCATCCCATGGGTATGAAGTAGGGATCACTTCCCGAAGAATTGAATTATTAAACGCTCTGGCATCAACATTACCTACCGAGACCTACGTCCGAAAAATGGATGTTTGTGATACCGATTCCGCCATGCAAATACTTACAGAATTGCTCAAGGAGATGGTCGATGTGGATATTATTATCCTTAACTCCGGCACCGGGCATTTAAATCCAACACTCAATTGGATGCAGGAAAAAGAAACAATATATACCAATGTGTTGGGATTTACAGCTTTAGCAGGACATAGTATGAACTATTTTACGGGGAGGAAAGCAGGTCATTTGGTTGGGATATCCTCCATTGCTAGCATCCGAGGAATCGATAGTTGTCCGGCTTATAATGCCTCCAAAGCTTTTATGTCCAACTACCTGGAAGGGCTCTGGGTAAAAGCACTAAAATTGAAACTAGCTATTACCGTAACCGATATTCAGCCTGGATTTGTCGATACTGCCATGGCGCAAGGAGATGGATTGTTTTGGGTAGCTTCCCCCCAAAAAGCTGCTAACCAGATTTTTAAAGCAATACAGCAAAAAAAGAAAAAAGCCTATATCACCAAAAGATGGGCTATCATCGCATGGTTATTAAAAATTCTACCCAGTTTTTTGTACAACAAAATCTGATAAGTAGATAAGGAGAGAATGATGAAAATTGTTTTAACACAAGTTGTAGGGCACATCTAGGAGGTGGCATAATGTTTTACAAAGAACTGGGGAACAAATGGACAGGTTCAGAAACCAGGAATACCTTCATTATATTTACACGCTTGAATTACCATGAATAGACATTTTATTTGCACAAGAGAAGAAGCAAAAAAGCTGATTGCAAAGCAATCCAATTTTTGGATTTCAAACTGTGAATGCAAGCTATATAACACGAATCCAAACAGGGTGGATAGCATGGATATATGCCTTTTATTTAGAGAAACCAATGATCTAGGATGGAAGGATCTGCAAAAAATCAGCAAGGAAGATGTTTTGGAACTGCTACTAGTCGCAAAACAGTCCCACACGATTATGAAAGCTTTTAGAAACCAGAACATAATAAAATCGGTTGGAGGTATCTGCTTTTGTAGCCATGAATGTTTTGGATATTTTAAAGAGAAAAATGCAACCTACGACAAGGGGCAGAGTATCGAAAAAACTGATTTTGTTAGATGCAGCAACTGCGGGGTTTGTATCAATATTTGCGAGTTTCATGCCCGCAAAATGGTAGATGACCATCTAAAGGTGGACCAAAATGCGTGTTATGGATGCGGACTCTGCGCCGATGTCTGCCCGATGGAATGCATCGGTATGGTAGCCAGGAAAAAGTAAGCAAGGAGCCTTCGTTCCATTATCTTTTCGCCCTTTAAGCCAAATTCATTCTGTTTGCTATACTATTACAAGAAAAAACTATACAGGTAGAATTTAAAAAATTTAGTTGAGATGGAAGGAGGAATCTATTTGCTCTTGAAAAGATGGGTAGTCTGTTTTGTCGTATTTACCTATCTGTTTTCATCATCCTCCTTTCAAAAGATGACAGTGTCTGGACAGCAAGGAAATCCTTCTGATCAAGCTTACTTCACAGAAAATAAAGGACAATGGGATCCGGAAATTCTCTTTGTTGGCAATACCAGCTTTGGAAAAGTAGCGTTTATGAAACATGCTATCATTTACAAGCTGATCCAATCCTCTGCCTCCATCACAGATTTTTATCCGAACCACGGGGACGTAACAGTTGGCTCCAAAGAAAATTCTAACATTACTTATCGATCACAAGATATCAAACAAACTTTTATAAATTCAAGCACATCTCAAGTTAAAGGTTGTGATTTATTATCCCATTACAGTAACTATTTTATCGGTAATGATCCCAAGAAGTGGGCATCTTATTGTCGCAACTTTGCCAAAATAACCTATCAGGATGTTTGGTACGGAATCGACCTGGCTTATTTCTTTGCCCCTGAGGGATTAAAGTATGAATACTACATAAGACCGGAAGCAGACCCAAATACATTACAGATTAAAATTGATGGCGCAGAAATAACGAATCAGCAATCTTCCTTGAAACTATCAACACCTCTTGGAACAATCATAGATTCAAAATTGAAAGTCTTTGAAAAGTCTTCTGGGTATCCTATTCCAGCTCAGTTCGCAACAAAAGAGGCTGTTATATCCTTTTCCGGTATCTCTGACAATCGAAAAGACATCGTTGTTATTGATCCACTGATTTACTCCACTCTTCTTGGTAACTCACCAGAAGATGATCATGCCTTTGGAATCACAGCAGA
>Ga0247841_10008907_pt1 | contig 14222 bp, 9 predicted proteins | sample LaCruzMarch2015__2_FD_192410 | JGI IMG/M metagenome (GOLD analysis project Ga0247841, IMG submission 192410) | Freshwater microbial communities from meromictic Lake La Cruz, Castile-La Mancha, Spain - LaCruzMarch2015_18m | ecosystem: Environmental > Aquatic > Freshwater > Lake | place: Spain...
TGAATTAGATGCACACGTCGATATGTATAAACAACAATATGCCAAAAATCCCGAAGCTTTGAAGCAATTTGAACAACCCGAAGTCCGTCGTGATATTGCCAACAGGTTGCTAACTGAAAAAACTGTTGATCGTTTAGTCGAGTTGAACACGAAATGAAAAAACCATCGAATTATTTAGTTCCAACGGTTATTGAAAAGACTTACGATGGCGAGCGTGCCTTTGATATTTACTCTCGTTTGCTAAATGAACGTATAATTTTTTTGGGTGAGCAAGTAGACGAACATACAGCTAATATTGTTGTCGCGCAGTTACTTCACCTAGCATATGCTGATTCAAAAAAGGATATAAAACTCTATATTAACAGCCCAGGCGGTAGTTTTTATGATGGCATGGCGATTTATGACACAATGCAATATATTACGCCAGATGTTCAGACGATTGGTATCGGTTTACAAGCAAGTATGGGTGCATTTTTATTATCAAGTGGAGCCAAAGGTAAACGTTTTGCCTTGCCTCATAGTAAAATTATGATTCATCAACCAAGCAGTAATACCAAGGGCAAAGTGACTGATATGGAAATTGATTTGCGTGAAGGTATAGCTGTCAAAGAAATGTTAGCGACATTACTGGCTAAAAATACTGGTCAAAAACTGTCTAAAATCAAAACTGACATGGAACGCGACTATTGGATGACCCCAGCCGAAGCCAAAGAATATGGGTTGATTGACGAAGTTATTGTTAAGTCGTAGAATATTTGTTCAGACAATCTGATATACTAAACTTAATATGTACATGGGTTTAGTAATTACATTTTTTATATTATGTATTGTGTCAACAGGTATCGCAGTATTGTCTCCGTTACTAGCTTTAACGATTTTTATTTCATTTAAGATCTCTAAATCGAAATTAAAAATTAAAAAATATTTCGGATATATTAACACAGGATTTTGGCTACTCGGCCTTGTATGTTTTTGGTGCTATGTCGCATGGTCTACATCTACCTTAGTTAGATCTGGTGAACACGAAAGCGCGGCTATAAGTGGGCAAATAATGCTTCCTCTTTGTGGAGCTTTTATATTTAACGCAATAGTTTCTTTCTTTTCTTATAGATCATTTGTAAGAAAATACAATACAATAACTATCTCTAATTTGAATGATGTCAAACTGAACCAAAATATTCAGCCTGAAGAAGTTATTACCAAATCATAGGTTTATAGAAAATAGTCGAAAAACTCTTGACTATTGTGTAGGTTTACTTCACAATGAGTGCTAAGAAGTAGTGTAGCTGCTGTTATTTATGTCTTTTAGTATGAGTGGCATCGTACAGAGGACTGACCGCAGTTAAGGGAATCTTCGCCGCCAAAGAAAGCCCTTCGCTGGACAGCGAATATACTAAAAACAATTTAACTCATTGAGGAGTAGTATCATCTATGGCAAAAGCCAAACTTGATAGCGCTAAACGTGTCTTTTTTACTGAGGGAGACACAGCGCTGACATTACCAAATTTAATTGCTCATCAAAAAGATAGTTGGCGTGATTTTGTCGAGACTGGTTTGAGCGAGATTTTCTCGGAATTAAACCCAATTGACGATTATACTGGTCAGAAACTTGCTCTAAGATTCAAAGATTACGCATTTCAAGATCCCAAAAATAGTGAAAAAGATGCCAAAGAAAATAATTTAACGTTTGATGCGCCTCTGCGCGTTAATGTCGAATTAGTTAATAAAGTAACTGGCGAAGTTAAAGAACAAGAAATATATCTTGGCGATTATCCATGGATGACAGATCGTGGTACGTTTATTGTTAATGGTACAGAACGTGTTGTTGTATCTCAGTTAATCCGAAGTGCCGGCGTATTCTTTACTGCAGACAAGGCAGCAAATCGTAATTTTTACGGTGCAAAACTTATTCCTGGTCGTGGTGTATGGCTAGAGCTCGAAACAGCTGCTAATGGTACAATTTATGTCAAAATTGATCGCCGTCGTAAATTGCCAATTACAACACTCTTGAGGGCATTAGGTCGCAGTAAAACTTCTGAAATCAAGAGTTTATTTGACGATATCGATACCGGTGAAATTAAATATATTGATGCTACATTAGACAAAGACCCTGCTCGTGGCTCAAATGAAGCCTTAATTGAGGTTTATCGACGTTTACGCCCAGGAGATTTAGCAACTATTGATAATGCGCGCAGTATGATTGAGCGCATGTTCTTTGATTTTAAGCGTTTTGACTATAGCCGAGTCGGTCGTTATAAACTTAATCAACGACTTGGTATCAAATTACCAAATACAGTTGAAAATCGTGTATTCCAACTCAATGATTTGGTTGCCATTATTCGCGAAATTATACGATTAAATAATACTCAAGACAAACCTGATGATATTGATGCATTGTCAAATCGTCGAGTTAAACTAGTCGGCGAACTAGTCTCTCGTCAGTTCCGTGTTGGTATGTTGCGTATGCAACGTAATGCTATGGATCGTATGAGCATGATTGATATCGAGAATGTTACACCAGGACAATTGATTAATGCTCGTCCAATAGTTGCAGCTGTCAGGGAATTCTTTGCCAGTTCACAACTTTCTCAATTAATGGATGAGACTAATCCATTAGCTGAACTTTCTCACAAACGCCGTCTCAGTTCCATGGGACCAGGTGGATTATCTCGCGAACGTGCTGGATTTGACGTTCGTGATGCACATCCAACTCATTATGGCCGTATCTGTGTTGTTGAAACGCCAGAAGGTGCCAATATTGGACTAGTGTTGAACTTAGCGTCATACGCACGTGTAAATGAATATGGATTTATTGAAACTCCATATCTAAAAGTCGAAAAAGGTAAAGTAACTAAAAAAGTTGTCTATCTAGATGCAGCGCGTGAACTCAATGAAGTTATTGCTGACGCTAGTGTTAAGTTAAATGCCGATGGCTCGTTCGTTGATGAGCGCGTAAGTGCCCGAAACGGATTATTGCCAGAGCAAGTTGATGCACACGAAGTAACTTATGTTGACGCAGATCATAAGCAAATTTTAGGTAGTTCAGCAGCGCTCATTCCGTTTATTGAGAAGAACCGTGTTGATAGATCTTTAACTGGTTCTGCCATGCAAAAACAAGCTGTACCGCTATTGATCCCAGAAGCTCCAACTGTAGGAACTGGCATTGAAGGTGATATTGCTAGAAATACTAGTCAATTGATTTTGGCAAGTGGTAAAGGCGAAGTTGTTCGTGCTGACGGTGACGAAATTCATGTCAGATATAATGATGGTGTCAAAGTTTATAGTCTTATCCATTTTGCAAAAAGTAACGATGATCGCTCAATTAACCAAAAAGTTCGCGTAACACGTGGCCAAAAGGTCAAAGAGGGGGATGTATTAATAGAAGGTTCATCAATTGCTAATGGTGAACTTGCTCTTGGTCGTGATCTACTAGTCGCATTTATGCCTTGGGGTGGTTATAATATGGACGATGCAATCGTTTTATCTAATCGTGTTGTTCAAGACGATGCACTAACAAGTATTAATATCAAAGATTACAATATTGAAGTTCGCGAAACCAAACTTGGTGACGAAATCGTAACTAGTGATATTCCGAATGTTAGCGAAGATTCTTTGCGACATCTAGACGAAAATGGCGTCGTTCAAGTTGGTTCTGAAGTGAAAGCTGGGGATGTATTAGTTGGTAAAATTACACCAAAAGGTGAACAAGAATTGTCGTCTGAAGAGCGTTTGCTTCGCGCTATCTTTGGTGAAAAGGCTAAAGACGTCCGCGACACATCACTACGCATGAATAATGCTGGTAGTGGTAAGGTTGTTGGAGTAAAGATTTTTAGTCGCGAAAATGGTCACGAACTAAAAGCTGGAGTTTTAATGCAAATTCAGATTTTTGTTGCACAACTTCGCAAGATTAGTGTTGGTGATAAATTAGCTGGACGACATGGTAATAAAGGAGTTGTTGCTAAAATTTTGCCGATTGAAGATATGCCGTATCTGGCTGACGGAACTCCAGTTGATGTTGTTTTGAACCCGTTAGGTGTGCCATCACGTATGAATATTGGTCAGTTGTTTGAAACTCATTTAGGCATGGCAGCACGAGCTCTTGGATACAAGGTTGCAACGCCACCATTTAATGGCGTGCCAAACAAGATTATAAGTGATGAGCTTGAAAAAGCTGGATTTTCTCGTGATGGTAAATTCCAATTGTATGATGGTCGCGATGGTCAGGCATTCGAAGAATGTACGACTGTTGGTATTATGCATATGATTAAATTACACCATATGGTTAGCGACAAAATTCATGCTCGCTCAACTGGTCCATATACAATGGTCACTCAACAGCCGCTTGGTGGTAAAGCCCAAAATGGTGGCCAGCGATTTGGAGAAATGGAAGTATGGGCACTTGAAGCATATGGCGCAGCTGCCACACTTCAAGAAATGATTACTATTAAATCTGATGATGTTTATGGTCGTGCTAAAGCTTACGAATCAATTATTAAGAATGAGCCAATTGTTGGCCCTAAATTGCCAGAATCATTCAATGTGTTAGTCAAAGAACTTCAGGGTCTTGGACTACGTGTTGATTTATTAGATGAATCCGAAGATGTAATTGTTGATGCTGAACAAATTATTGGTGACGTGCATGATGAAATAGTGGCTCATGATGTCGAAGAAATAGACGACGAAATGGTAATTCATGATGTCGAAGAAATAGATGAAGAAATGGCAGACCAAGGTATTAATGAAATAGAAGAAATCAAGGAGGAGGCGTAATATGTTGCGAGTAATTGCGAATAATGGAATTGCTGATTTTAACGCAATCCGCCTAACAGTAGCTAGCCCCGAAGATATCTTGAAGTGGAGCAATGGTGAAGTTACGAAACCAGAAACGATTAATTATCGTACACAAAAACCAGAACGAGATGGATTATTTTGTGAGCGTATTTTTGGTCCAGTAAAAGATATTAGTCCGCATGATAATAAATTAAAGGGTATTCGTTCACGCGAAGCGGCAGTTGATAAAAATGGTGATTTAATTACCAAATCAATTGTACGACGTGAAAGAATGGCTCATATTTCACTAGCTACACCAGTTGCGCATATTTGGTTTATGCGAGGTACGCCAAGTGCTATGAGTTTGTTGCTTGGTATTACAGTTCGCAACCTTGAACGTATCGCTTATTTTGCCACGTACGTTATTTTGACGGCTAATAATGAAAAAATCGAACAATATCTAGCCGATTTAGAAGCTGAAACAGAAGCGGGTCGCGTAGCTATAAAAATTCGCTATGAACGTGAAGCTGGAGCCGAAGACGCCGATGTTAAAGCTTTAGCTACAGCACAATCGGCTGAAGTTGAAGAGCTCAATGAAATGTACATGGTCAAAAAAGCTCAACTTGAAAGTTTAGTAAAAAGTGCTTTGATCAGTGAGATCGAGTATCGTAATCTACCGGAGGAATATGCAGATTTGGTTGAAGTTGGCATGGGTGGAGCTGCTCTTAAAACTCTGCTTGACGAAATTGATTTACCTGCGCTGATTGCTAAACTTAGCGAAGAAGTAGCTGGTGCCAAAGGTCAACGAGAAAAGAAACTCTTAAAACGCTTAAAGATGCTAGAAGGTATGCTCGTCGCTGGTATTAAACCTAGTAGTTTGGCACTTACAGTTCTACCTGTAATTCCACCGGACTTACGTCCTATGGTGCAATTAACTGGTGGTCGTTTTGCAACAAGTGACCTTAACGATTTATATCGTCGTGTTATCAATCGCAATAATCGTCTCAAGAAATTAATTGGCCTCAATGCGCCTGAAGTTATTTGCCGCAACGAGATGCGTATGCTCCAAGAAGCAGTTGATGCATTGATAGATAACAGTGCTGCAAAAGGTAATCGTGCGGTAAATGCAACTGGTGGTCGTAGACGTCTAAAGTCTATTAGCGATATGTTAAAAGGCAAACAAGGTCGTTTCCGTCAAAACTTGCTTGGTAAACGTGTTGACTATTCGGGTCGTTCAGTAATTGTTGTTGGACCAAAACTCAAAATCGATGAATGTGGTTTGCCAAAACAAATGGCGTTAGAACTATTCAAGCCATTCATCATTAGTTGGTTAATTCGTGGCGAACACGCTTATAATATTCGTTCAGCAACTCGTTTAATTGAGTCTGGTGACACATTGGTATGGGATGCACTCGATGCAGTTATAGAAGATAAATATGTGTTACTTAACCGTGCTCCAACTTTACACAGACTGGGTATTCAAGCCTTTCAGCCTGTACTGGTTGAAGGTAAAGCAATTCAGCTTCATCCATTAGTCGCTAATGGATTTAATGCTGACTACGATGGCGACCAAATGGCAGTTCATTTGCCACTTTCTGTTGATGCTCAGCGCGAAGCTCGCGATTTAATGAGTGCCACAAATAACTTGTTGAAACCTGCCGATGGTGCGCCAGTTCTTAGTATTGGTCAAGACGTAGTTTTGGGTAATTATTACCTGACATACGAAAAACCAAGTGCTCAGACTAAAAAAATAAAAGCATACAGTTCTGTTTATGAAGCTGAAATGGCATATGATTTTGGATATCTAGAGCTACAAAGCCCAATTCGTTTGAATTTCAGGGGTGAAATACGCGAAACAACTCTGGGTCGTGTATTTTTCAATGATATTTTGCCAGAGAATTTCCCATACGATAATTCAGTCCAAACCAAAAAACAGTTAAAGCGTGTACTAGCTAAGGTCTTTAACGATTATGGTGCCGAAGCAACGGCCCTAACTGCCGACCGCATGAAAGGCTTAGCTTTTCGTTATGCAACAATTGCAGCCGTATCAACTGGCAAAGACGATTATGTTCAATTTGATGAAACTGGCAAATTTATAGCAGAAGGCGATGCTAAAACAAAGCTTATAGCTGAACAGTTTGACCAAGGTCTTATAACCGAAGAAGAACGTTATAGTCTAACTATTGCTACTTGGCGCTCAATCGACCGTAAAATTGCTGATTTCTTGCAGAGTAAATTGCGAGACATGGATACCAGTATCAGTGTTATGGTTAACTCAGGTGCTCGTGGCGATATTAGTAATGTTAAGTGGGCCTCAGCTATGATTGGTATTATGGTGGATTCCAACAACCGTGAAATCGAGTTGGCAATTCGTTCTAATTACAAAGATGGACTAAGTTCACTTGAACAGTTCGTAGCTACTCGTGGTGCACGTAAAGGTGGAATTGATACTGCACTTAGGACTGCTGATGCTGGTTATCTTACACGTCGTTTAGTTGACGTATCTCAAGATGTATTTACTGTCGAAGATACTATGGGTGATGATGAAGGTTTTGCTATTTTACGCAGCGAATCAGAACTAACCATGATTAATTTTGGTAACAGATTAGTCGGACGATTTACTGCCGAAAATATACCTGGTTATATCGAAGCAGACCAGATTATCACACGCGATATTGCCAATGCCATCGAAGCTGATCCAAAGATTACAAGTGTCAAGATTCAATCTGTTTTGTCGACCAAAAATCTTCGCGGTATTCCTCGTAAGAGTTATGGTATTGATATGGCAACAGGTCATCTGGTTGAAAATGCGCAACCAGTTGGAGTTATTGCTGCTCAATCTGTTGGTGAACCTGGTACTCAGTTGACTCTCAAAACCTTCCACAAGGGTGGAGAGGCCGGCGGTGATATTACCCAAGGTCTTCCTCGTGTTGAAGAGTTGTTTGAGGCTCGCACTCCAAAAGGTCAGGCCTGTGTTAGCGAATTAACTGGTTTAGTTGATGTCTGGGAAGATGGTAAGAAGTATATTGTTCAAGTCACTCCCGAAGCTGGACACGTTGAACGTATTGCACTTGAAGGTCGTACCGTAGTAGTAAAATCTGGCAGTAACATCAAAGTAGGTGATGTACTTGCAACTGGCGAAAGCGAATCAAAACCACTAACTGCTCCATTTGATGGTGTAGTCGAAGTTGCTGGTGATACTTTAGTCCTAGCTGCAAATGCTAGTTCTCCAGTTCGTTACGAAATCCCTGGCAGCTCTCAATTAGCTGTTAAGGCTGGCGATGTTGTTGAAGCGGGCGACCGTTTGTCGTCTGGTTCGCTTAACTTGCACGACCTGATGCGGTTGAAGGGTACCGAAGCAACTCAACGTTATATTATTAACGAAGTCTTGCATATTTATGCTGCACAGGGTCAAGATGTTGCCGACAAGCACCTCGAGATTATCGTACGTCAGATGTTTAGTCGTGTCCAAATCGAAGATCCAGGTGATGGTATATTCGTCACTGGCGACATTGTATCAAAAGCATCTGTAGTCGAAGCTAATACTGAACTTGCAGCTAATAATAAAAATCTAATAGGCTATACTCAATTATTGCTAGGTATTACCAAGGTGTCTATTTGGTCTGATAGCTTCCTTTCTGCTGCGTCATTCCAAGATACGACTCGTGTTCTCATTAACGCTGCCATTAGTGGACGTGTTGATCGATTACATGGTTTGAAAGAGAATGTAATTATCGGTCGCAAGATTCCAGTTGGAACTGGCGCCGAGGGTTATAGCTCTGGAAATTCTGTCGTTGATTTAGAGCAAGAAATAGCTGAGAACATTGAGTTAGCAGTTTAGGTGCTTTGTTATTCCTGCGGGTCCTGCCGGTTGGTTTGCCCCTAATATTTTTCATTGATTACAATAAAACAATATTGGGGCTGCCCCACCATTCGCTGTACAGCGAAGTCACCCGTAAATCATAGGATTAAATCTGTAAGTGATTGCTTTATTGTTGTTCGTTTGATATAATCATCAACGAGTTTCCTCTTGGCTGGTTAAATTTGGTCGGAGGTATAGGGTGATATGGAAATGCTGAATTCCATTAGCCAAAGTTAAATTCTAATGTTTAAAACGGAGTTTTTTATAAATGCCAACAATCAATCAATTAGTGCGTAAGCCGCGCAAAATTGCGGTCAAAAAGTCGAAGTGTCCTGCACTCGGCAAGATTCACAATGCACTCAAAACTCGTTATTACGAGCAAGACAGTCCTCTAAAGAGGGGCGTTTGTGTTAGGGTAACGACTAAAACACCTAAAAAACCAAATTCAGCTTTGCGTAAAGTCGCTCGTGTACGTTTAACTAATCAGCAAGAAGTCTGGGCTTATATTGGCGGTGAGGGTCATAATCTTCAGGAACACGCTGTCGTATTGGTTCGTGGTGGTCGTGTACCAGATCTTCCAGGTGTACGTTATCATATTGTTCGTGGTGCACTTGATCTTCAGGGCGTTGCAAAACGCAAAAAAGGTCGTTCAAAATACGGTACTAAAAAGGAGGACAAGTAATGCCTCGTAAAGTAACCACCAGTTTGCAACGTAAATTGAATCCAGATCGTAAATATCAGAGTGTATTAGTTCAACGTCTGATTAATAAATCAATGCTTAACGGCAAAAAACTTGCAGCTGAACGTGCTGTTTATGACGCGCTTGAAGTTGCTGCTAAAAAACTTAAAAGCGAAAATCCACTTGAGATATTCGAAAAAGCCTTGAAGAATGTATCACCAAATTTTGAGGTGAAATCTCGTCGTGTTGGTGGAGCTAACTATCAAATTCCTTTTCCTATACAAGGTCATCGTCAGTTACATTTTGCTTTTAGTTGGCTGGTTCAATCTGCTCGTGATCGTAAAGGTTTATCTTATTCTCAGTGTTTAGCGCTTGAAGTTATTGATGCTTGCAACGAAACAGGTGGAGCTTTCAAAAAGAAAGAAGATACACATAGAATGGCTGAGGCCAATCGTGCGTTTGCACACTTTGCTCGTACATAATAAATTTAAAATTGTAAAGGATTCGCTGTTCGCTGTATAGCGAAAGCGAGAGGACAATAAAAATGGCAGAAAGACACGTTCCACTAGCGGATATTCGCAATATTGGTATTATTGCGCATATTGACGCTGGCAAAACAACTGTAACTGAAGGAATTTTATATCGAACAGGACTTGCGCATAAAATTGGCGTTGTTCACGAAGGTGAAACTACGACTGACTGGATGGAACAAGAACGTGAACGTGGTATTACAATTACATCGGCTGCAGTTACGACTTTCTGGCGCGATCACAAGGTTAATATTATTGATACACCAGGGCACATCGATTTTACGGCCGAAGTAGAACGATCTTTGCGTGTACTTGATGGCGCGGTAACTGTGTTTGATGGCAAAATGGGTGTCGAAGCTCAGTCTGAGACTGTTTGGCGTCAAGCTAACAAATATCATGTGCCTCGCATTTGTTTTATCAATAAAATTAATCAAACTGGTGGTGATTTTTATAAATCCCTAAATTCAATTCATAATCGTTTGACAAAAAATGCTTTGCCTATTCATCTACCTATTGGGTTTGAAAAAGATATTAATGGCTTAGTTGATTTGGTTGACATGAAAGCCTACACCTATACCGATTTTGCTGATCATGAACTAATCGCAGGTGAAATTCCTGCAAATATGCTAGAAAAAGCGAAAAATGCTCGTCGTTTGCTGGTTGAATCTGCGGTTGAAGCCGACGATGAACTGTTCGAACGTTTCCTAGAAAAAGGCGAAGAATCAATTACCGTTCCTGAATTGAAAGTCGCACTTCGTAAACGAGTCTTAGCTGGTGATTTTTACTTAGTAACTGGTGGCGATGGTCGTGGTGTTGTTGTCGAGAAAATATTAGACTTAGTCGTTGATTATTTACCATCTCCACTCGATGTTGATGTAATTTGGGGTCAAGATCCAAAAAATGGCAATGAAATTCAGCGTAAACCAGATGAATCTGAGCCACTTGCTAGTTTGGCGTTTAAAGTCGCAACCGATCCATTTGTTGGCAAACTAATTTTTATTCGTGTTTATAGTGGTAAGTTAATGTCTGGTTCGTATGTTCTCAACACTACAACTGGTGAAAAAGAACGCATTAGTCGTATTGTTCGTATGCATGCTGATAAACGTGAAGAAATTGATTCAATTGGTGCTGGTGATATTGCAGCTGTTGTTGGTCTCAAAGATACATTTACGGGACATACACTATCTGATGTTGCTCATCCGATTACATTAGAATCTATCACATTTCCTGATCCTCCAGTATCGATTGCAGTTGAGCCAAAAACTAAATCTGATCAAGAAAAAATGGGCATTGCTTTGCAACGCCTTGCCGAAGAAGACCCGACTTTTAGAATCCATACTGATGACGAAACAGGTCAAACAATTATGTCCGGAATGGGTGAACTTCATCTAGATATTTTAATCGATCGTATGAAACGTGAATTTAAAGTTGAAGCAAATATTGGTGAACCTCAAGTAGCTTTTCGAGAATCAATCAAGGGTACTTCAGATGTTCAAGGAAAACACATCAAACAATCTGGTGGACGTGGCCAATATGGTGATGTTTGGATTCGATTCGAACCGAATGAACCAGGTAAAGGTTTCGAATTCATCGATGCGATTAAAGGTGGTGTAGTTCCTCAGGAATATCGCAAACCAGTTGAAACTGGTGTTCGCGAAACATTAGATGGTGGTGTTATTGCTGGATATCCAGTTGTTGACGTTAAAGCGACGTTGCACGATGGTAGTTATCATGATGTCGACTCAAGTGAACTCGCCTTTAAATTAGCTGGTAGTATTGCAGCTCGAGATGGTATCAAACAAGCTAAACCAATCCTCTTAGAGCCTATTATGCACGTTGAAGTAACAACTCCAGAAGAATTCATGGGTGACGTAATTGGTGATCTTAATTCTCGTCGTGGACGTATAGAATCAATGGAAGATTTGAGCGCTAGTGCCAAGCTTATTAGAGCATTTGTACCACTGGCAAGTATGTTTGGTTATACGGGCGAATTGCGTTCAATGAGCCAAGGTCGTGCAGCCAGCACAATGGAACTTTCTCAATACGAAGAAGTACCACCAAATGTTGCTCAAGAAATCATCGAAAAACGTTCTAGTAAATAAAGTGTGAAAACGCTTTACCATATACAATAAATTCTGTATAATGGCAGATATACGTCGCAAGCGTAATATTGCTAGCGTCTAAAATTAATTAATTCGTCATTTGCAATTCGCTGTACAGCGAAAGTGAAGACGAGAAGGAAATATTAAAATGGCAGAGTTCGATCGAACCAAACCACACGTTAATGTTGGTACTATGGGGCACGTTGATCATGGTAAAACAACTTTAACTTCAGCAATTACAGCAGTTCTTGCTAAAAGATTACCAAGTGCTGTTAACAAGCTAGTCTCTTATGCTCAAATTGACAATGCACCCGAAGAGCGTGCACGTGGTATTACTATTGCGTCATCTCATCAAGAGTATGAGTCAACTAAGCGCCACTATGCCCATGTCGATATGCCAGGACATGCTGACTACATTAAAAACATGATTACTGGTGCTGCTCAAATTGATGGCGCTATCTTGGTAGTTGCTGCAAACGACGGTCCATTACCTCAAACCCGTGAGCACGTTCTACTTGCTCACCAAGTTGGTGTTCCAAAAATTTTAGTATACCTAAACAAAATGGACTTAGCTGATCCTGAATTAGTCGAACTAGTCGAAATGGACATTCGTGAACTCTTAGCTAAAAATGGATTTGATGAGAATGCTCCAATCATCAAAGGTTCTGCAACCAAAGCCCTTGAAGGCGATAAAGAAGCTGAAGATTCTATTATGGAACTAGTTGATGCGCTTGATAGCTATATTCCAGAACCAGTTCGCGATCTAGATAAACCATTCTTGATGCCTATTGAGGACGTCTTCTCAATTAAGGGTCGTGGAACCGTTGCTACTGGTCGTATCGAACAAGGTGTTATAAAACTTAATGATCCAGTTGAGATTGTTGGTATTCGTGATACTCAATCTTCAGTTGTTACAGGTATTGAAGCTTTCAAAAAGAACCTTAATCAAGGTCAAGCTGGCGACAATGCCGGAATCTTACTTCGTGGTATTGAGCGTGAACAAATCGAACGTGGTCAAGTTGTTGTTAAACCAGGTAGTTTAACTCCACACACCGAGTTTGATGCTGAAGTTTATATCCTTAAAAAAGAAGAGGGTGGTCGTCACACTCCATTTAGCAAAGGTTATAAACCACAATTTTATTTCCGTACAACCGATGTAACAGGTGAAGTTGAACTTCCAGCTGACAAAGAATTAGTTATCCCTGGCGATACGCTAACATTCAAAGTCAAGTTACTTGCTCCAGTTGCAATGGAAAAAGGCTTAACCTTTGCCATTCGCGAAGGCGGCAAAACCGTCGGCGCTGGTGTTGTAACCAAAGTCATCAAATAATTTTAGATAATACCGAAAGGGGAAGTCTTTATGATAAAAACTAATGACGACACGCCATGGTAGAAACTAATGAAGACGAAAACTAGATATCAAAAGGGGGAAATCTTTATGATACAAAATGACCATACTAATTGGTATGAAAGTAATGAAGCCACGACTGATTAGTTAATCTTTTAAAAGCTATTCAAACCCCATATCTAATTATTATTAAATACCTCCGATTTTTCGGAGGTATTTTTATCTGTATAGTTGTGAATATTTAATCATTCTAATATTTAAATAAATTCATATTATAAAACATTTTCCTCGTTTAGGAGGACGGACCTTCTAAACGAGGGTTTTATTATATAATATGCAAATTATTAGAATAATTAGATTAGGTTGTTAATTTAAGAGCTAGATGGTATAATCTGTGACGTATTATTAATCATATCGAGAACTCGGCCAGACGTAAGGTTAAATAACATACGATTCGAGCACGAGGTTACGATATAGCACATAAGAAGGAAAAATATAATGGTAGAAAAAGCAAAAACCAAAGAGGAACAAAGTCCTCGTATTCGCATTCGCCTCAAAGCGTATGATTACAAGGTAATCGATCAATCAGCAAAACAAATTATAGACACGGCCATTCGAACTGGTGCCAATATTGCTGGTCCAGTTCCACTTCCAACACGTCGTAGCACGTTCACGGTGGTAAAATCACCACACGTCTATAAAAAAGGCGGCGAAGCCTTTGAAATGCGTGTTCATAAACGTCTTATCGACATCACGAATGCCACACCAAAAACAATTGATAGTCTGCAAAACCTTAGTTTGCCGGCTGGTGTTGATGCAGAAATTCGTATGTAATTAAAATAGTAACAGACGATTAAATAACCCTGTAGTTTGCAGGGTTATTTAAATTTTTAAACTGTAATGTTATACGCTGATACTATTAATAGTTTCG
>Ga0247841_10008908_pt1 | contig 14222 bp, 9 predicted proteins | sample LaCruzMarch2015__2_FD_192410 | JGI IMG/M metagenome (GOLD analysis project Ga0247841, IMG submission 192410) | Freshwater microbial communities from meromictic Lake La Cruz, Castile-La Mancha, Spain - LaCruzMarch2015_18m | ecosystem: Environmental > Aquatic > Freshwater > Lake | place: Spain...
TGTTCCATGGTTAGATCCGAAAAGACCCTATCTCGATAATAAATTTTTCCTTTGGAAATATTTTCCAATCCGATCAAGCTGTGCAGAAGGGTAGTTTTGCCACATCCAGAAGGTCCAAATATTATTACAAAATCACCCTCATCTATTGAAATATCTATCCCTCGCAAGGCCTCGTAACCCCGTCCGCTGCTCGGCTTATAGGTTTTGTGAACTTTGTCGGTTTTGATGAAATCTTTTTTTAAATTCATTTAAATAACACCCCCAGCCACCCAAGAGACTTCTCTAGAGAGTTCATGATTACGTCAATAATCGAACTTTGAACCTTGCCGGTTATTGCAGTCGTATCTGATGAATATCCAACGTTTCCGGCGCCATCCCTAGAAACAACCCTAAGGTGATAGACCTTCGAAGGCTCTAATTCAGACGCGATCACAACATGATTCATCGTCAACGCCGCGTCCTCTTTCGACTTCATATTATAATCTTTACCTTGAATACCTGGAGAGTATTCGATCTGAGAGCTGGACGGCTCGTCCGAGTCCCATGAGGCTACGATTTGAGCCTTCTGGGCTTCGCTAAAGCCATTAGATCGGATTTCGATAGAGAGGTTGGAAATCTTTGGAGGTCGCGAATCTAACGGAGTATCTACATTGTTGTTGTAAACATTTTCAATCTTGTTTCCGTAACTATCTACTCCAGTTATTTCAAAGATATATTTGCTCTGATCTGCCAAAGATCCAACCGTCACTTCGTGCTCCTTTGTATAGTCCGCTCTTGACTCAGACTGAGTGCTTGATCCATCGCGACGATAATTTAATACGGTTGTGGTTTCAACATTAGTTTTCCACTGGAATCGGTAAGTTGTTGTGGCAGCTTCTTTGTCTTGGTCCATTTTTACGTCACCGTCAATTTTAGGCATGGTCAAAGTGTCAAACGTATAACTGTCAGACTGGGTAGTATTTCCATCGATATCAGTCATAAAAATTCTATATGTATATTTGGTTGTATGAGTCAGAGAGCTCAAATTAACTGTATGCGATGACTGATCCGGCGTAGAAAGCAAGGTTGTATCTGAACAATTTGCTCCAGCACAATATTGAATTCTTGCACTAGTCATGTTTGTCGAATTCCAGTTGATGTTTGCCGAGGTGAGAGTTATGTTATCAGCTGCTACATTGGCAATCTGCGGCTTTTCCTTGGTCGCGAAAGTCATGACATCGCTTGCACCTTGGTTGCCGTCGACATCCTCCCACATCGCCTTAAAGTAATAAACAGTGCTTGGATCAAGACCGGTTAAATTAACGGAATGCTTCTCTTCTTTATTTGGGTCACCGACAGTGAACCCTCCGTTCTCTTTTCCAACCTTGCTTCTTTCGGTACCGTACAACACAAAACTCGACGCAAAACCAGCATCCTTTTCGGCAGAGTCAGTTCTATATGTCTCCCATGTAACAGAGGCTGAGTATGCTTTCGCCGCAACATTAACCTCCTCATCCTTAAGAAGCGGTGGATTTGTATAGCGGCCCGTTGGTGTAACACTGATAACCTGCGAGGCAATTGATTCTTGGCCCGTATTGTCTTTTGACTTCATGTAGTAGTAGCAGATCTGCTCCTTGGTTAGGTTATCATCAATATATGAGCTTCCCGAGCTAGCACCAATTTTCGCGAACCCCGAGTCTGGCAAAAGTGACCTGTAAAGATTATATCCATCAAAGCCCGTTCCACGATCGGTCGGCGCCGTCCATTTAAGTGCAACTGAATACTCGCTGGTGTCACGATTGGAAATATCATATGCGGTTACATTAGTCGGATATCCTGGAGCCGGTGTTCGAGCAAAGAAATCAACTTTAGCGCACGCATCAATTTCCGGATTACCGGAAATTGAAGAGCAAGCATCGAAGTTGGTATTCTCTCCATCAGCTGCCAGTACGTATAGAGTATTCTTTTCTTGCTGTGATGCATAAGGTCCGGCTGGCAATGAGTCTTCGGCAGAAGTTAATTTATTGCTGACAGTTGGTAAAATATTGATCGAATAATAATAGCCCATACCCGGATAAGAGGTTGGCGGATCCCAATCAAATGAGAAATTATTTTCAGAACTTATTTCATCTGGCGTCACTGACAGATTTCGAGGACCAGTAGCGGCAGCAGAGTAATAGAAATTATTCTGAACCGGTGTTTCGTCAACACTCCCCGCATTATCTATTGCCCTGACTTGAAAAATATTGGTTCCTATATAATCGGTATCCGGATCAGGCAAGACAAAAGTGTAGTGGGTATCGGTGGTTGTTGCTGACCAACTGGAATAAGTACCATTTTTGTCTTTAATCCTCAACTGATAGCCGGCCAGTCCCGATCCTCCAGTGTCAACAGCCCCGCCATCTTGCTCCTCAGCTGGCCAAGAAAAATTAAATATTGTACTTCGCGAGTTGCCAGGCGGATCAACACTTATGATTGTCGGAGATTCAGGCTTCGTGCCATCGTATTTATAAGTAAATAAGGTCACTGGGTCGGTCAAATTGGCTACGTTGTCCCTCGCAACAACACGAAGATAATAAGTTGAACCAGACACAAGCGATGAAGCGGAATAAGCTGCGGTTTCTCGACGAGTGCCCAAAGTAGCTGGGTCAGCCGTGCTGTTGGTACCGAAATAAACAAAGTAGTCCCTAATCCCAGAGCCGGCATCGGTGGAATTCCAGGTAAAATAAGGCTCCGCGTGATTGTACCAAGTATTAGTAGTCAGATCCGCTGTACCAGTCACGCTGTCTTTGGCTGAAGTTAAATTAGGTGTCGTCGGCGACGCGACATCAGAGCCGATCGAGGAGATTTTTACCTCGTCGATTGCTCCGGTAAACGCCTCACTCGTTGAAGCGGCATTATTGCCAATATAGAAGTTATCCCCCCAGTTCAGCGATGTCCAGGTTGCCGCAGTCGTGGCGGCCTCCACTCCATCTACATATAGATGGGAGCCATTTTCGTTATCATAGGCAACCTTCAGAGTATGCCATGAGTTTTCAGTACCGCTAACTACGGCAGTTCTACCAAAGGAAACAGCGTTTGCGCCCGTCCCAGCTCCAATATCCACCTGGATACGGCTCTCCGCTGGCAATATTTGCATTTTAAGTGGAGCGGTACCATTTGTTGAAAATAACGATTTGCGATATTCCAAATTTGGCGAATTTCTTGTCGCCCAGCCAGTACCGTCAAATTTGGTCTTTATAATTACGCCGTTTGCGTAAGTAACATATAAATACCCGTCGGCTTGGTTGAGATACAAGCCCCTTGGTTGGTAGAACTGATACATACCGGTGCCGTAAGCTCCAAACGTTCCAAAGTTGCTGCCGTCCCATTTTGTTCGAAGAAGCCAGCTATCATTATAATCCACCACGTACAAATCTCCGCCAGCTGAATCATAGGATACCCCGTAGGCACCGTAGAGGTTATTTGTCCCCCAGTGCCTGTCGTGATCACCCACTTTATATTTTATTATTTGATTCCCATTCATTACCGAATACGTATAACCGGTACCGGATGAATAGTAGCTACCCTGTTGCGAAGAGCCGACACTATAATCACTGTAAGAAGAGCCATCCATTTTAGCTTTGAGAAACCGGTTTCGGTCGCTGGCATAAACAGTATCCGAGCCGCTATCATAACGGAGATAATAATTATCATAAAGATTTGGCCTCATCTGTACTGGATAAGTAGGATCATTCCAGCGTGTGCCTTCTGTGGCGGTCAGCTCGTCGGTAATTTTGCTTAGCGTTCCGAATTTAGGGGTGAAATTGACCGTTGTCGGAGTTCTACTAGCGGCAACGTTAGTGCCAGAGGTATTGTATATTTTTAATTCAGAAATCGAAGCCATATGGTCAGAGTAAGTCGCCCTAACCCTGACATAGCGGGCGCTTCTGGTTGTAGTAGTACTGCTATCCCGGCTGCGAAGTCCGCTACTAGTGGAGCTGAAATTATAAAAACTCGCCCAAGTAACACCATCGGCCGAATAATCCACTTGATAATAATCGTTGCCGTCTGCCTGGATAACTGCTCGGTTGATAGAATAGGTTTGGCCTAAATCAATATTGATTGAGCCAAGCGTATCCATCACCTGCCACCCCGTCCCGTCCATCTTGGTCTTGACGATGCGAGTATTACTGTAGTCAGACACGTAGAGATAGCCGGTTGAGGGATCGTAATCGATCCCCGCAGGATTGCTGAATTGTCCTGTACCGGAGCCGGATGTGCCGTAGGTCTGCGCTCCATCCATAACTATTTTGCCTATATAGTCAGTATTGGAACTCATGCTTGTGAAGTGGACATATCCGCCACTCAAGAATGCGCCGCTAGCGTAAGGCATATTGGCTGTAGTCCAGCCGGTGCCATCCATTTTGGTCTTGACGATGCGGTGGTTGCCATTATCAGCAACATAGATGTAGTCAGAGGCGGCATCATAAAACAACTGTCTCATTTCGTTGAACTGTCCTGTGCCGGAACCGCTCGAGCCGTAAGTCGTCCAGCCGGTGCCGTCGATTTTGGTTTTGGTGATGCGACTGTTACCGCTATCAGCAAGATAAATATATTCGGAGGCAGCGTCATAATAGATACCATGAGAATAATAGCTGAACTGTCCCACGCCGCTACCGCTTGAGCCGTAATCAACGCGGCCGGTGCCATCTATTTTGGTTTTAGTAATACCGTATCTTCTTCCGACATAAATAAATTCGCTTGCGGCGTCATAATAGATTGAACGAGGGTAAGACAAACTTGTACTAAAGACCGTCCAGCCGGTGCCGTCTATTTTGGTTTTGACGATGCGGCCGTTACCGCTATCTGCAACATAGATATATTCGGAAGCAGCGTCATAATAGATGCCCCAGGGATTGCTGAACTGGTTAGTTCCAGAGCCATTTGTGCCGAAAGCCGTCCAGCCGGTACCGTCAATTTTGGTCTTGACGATGCGGTGGTTCGAGTAGTCGGCGACATAGTAGTATCCGCTGGCGCTGTCATAGAAGGTTGACATGGGATCGTTGAATTGACCAGTGCCGGAACCGTAGGAACCGTACTTTTCTCCATCAACTTTGATCTTGAAGATGCGCGAGGGACTGCTGGTTGTGGCATAAACATAGCCATCCTCACCGGCATAACGGATGTTTCTGATACCGTAGCAAGGTACCGTACTCCAGCCGGTGCCGTCGATTTTGGTTTTGACGATGCGTTTGTTGGTAGTGTCAGCAACGTAGATATAGTCGTTAACCGGATCGTAGCTAATCGACCCAAGAGAGGAGAACTGCCCTACGCCGGTGCCGTTTGTGCCATAGGTTGTCCAGCCGGTACCGTCGATTTTGGTTTTGACGATGCGTTTATTAGTGGAGTCGGCGATGTAATAGTAGTCAGTAGCCGGATCAAAGTCGATTTCAGTGGGATTATTAAATTGTCCCGTTCCCGATCCGGTCGTGCCATAAATGATCGATGAATCAATTTTCGTCTTAACCACAAAGTGATAACTGTCTGAACTGCAAACGACATTTCCGCCTGTCGCATCATAAAACATCCCCTCGGGGTAAGAAAACCCCTGCTTGGTCCAACCAGTACCGTCAATTTTAGTTTTGACCATGCGGTGATTGGAGTAATCGGCAATATAAATATATTCGGTTGACGGATCGTACCAAAGACCGCGCGGGGACGAGAACTGTCCAGTTCCAGAGCCGCTCGAACCATAGGTTGTCCAGCCGGTACCGCCGAACTGCGTCTTGACTATTCGGCTGTTGCTGGTGTCGGAAATATACAGATATTGGCTGGCCGCATCGTAATAAATTCCTCCGAAGGTATAATCACTGCCAAATTGATTCGTGCTACTACCGCTTGAGCCATAGCCCGTCCAGCCGGTACCGTCGATTTTGGTCTTAATAATCTTGGTATTAGCATTTGAGTTGTTAAAGTCGGTGGTATAAATATAACCGGTGGAAGCATCGTAAGTAATCCCAGAAGGATAATAAAATTTTCCAGTTCCGCTGCCGTAAGAACCATAAGATGTCCAGCCCTCGCCGGTGATTTTTGTCTTGACGATACGGCTGTTACTGCTGTCAGCAATGTAGAGATAATCGGAAGCGGCATCGTAGTAGATGCCCCTTGGATAGTTGAATTGTCCGACTCCGCTACCGCTTGATCCTTGCGTGCCGAGAGTCACCCAGCCCGTCCCGTCCGCCTTGGTCCTGACAATCACGTGACGGCCAGTGTCGGTAATATAAAAATACTGGCTAGCGTTGTCATACCAGACGCCCATAGGCGTCGTCAGAAGTTTTGTCTTATCGCCAATTAAGTCCCATGGAAGCTGGTATTTCATCTCAATCTCGCCCTTTTGCGAATTCAAATTTGAGAGAGTTGGATATTTGAGAGTTGACCCGTTGGCATTTCTGATAGCACCAGCCGAGCTATCATATCCGCCACTTACTAGAGTTGGCATTGCCCCATCAGATGCAGCCGTGCCCGAACCAAAAGAATAATCAGCATTAAACGAGCCATTGTCATAATTGGCCTGAAAAGTTGTCGCTAGCGCACTTGCCCGAAGAGCCGGTAATAATCCGAGGATTAGTCCAGCCAATACAACCATAGACATTACCGCACCGGCGAAACGTTTGTTGGGAGTTAGAAATCGCAAAAAGTCCGGTACTAATTTTGGCACTTTTATCTTTGAAGTTATTGGCTTGATGAAAAACCGAAGCCGAAATGAGTAAACCGCATATAATCTGGCTAATTTTGGCTGCATCTTATTTACCAACACAACCAATCGATACTTCATCTCTTCAAAAAACTTGTTTGTTGAGATTTCTAATTTTTCTAGTTTTCTTTGTGTGTTCAAGCGGAAAACAAATAATCTTGCCCGTTTTTTATTGTCTAAGCGGGTCGAGACTATGTCCATTATTCGGCTAAAAATTTTCTTCATGGCGCTTGATTTTTAAGAAGTTCTTGATACATCTTCTGCTCTTCTTTAAAATTTTTAAAATTCTGGATCATACCGCGAAAATCGTTAACCTGCCAGCTAATATCATCTTCTCTTATTTGATCGCGCTCCTTGAAGTTGATCCGCCTATTGCAGTAATTGTTGAGCATTTGGTTGATCGTTGATATGCGAATATTAATCTGTTCGCTAGTCACCTGACCGATCGGCATAAACTGGCCTATCTGGTCTCCAGTTAACACTGCCCAATCCTTCCACTTTGAACTAATCTGCGAGCACTCTTGAGGGTCTTTTTGTTCTGATTTAAGAAAATTCTCCTGCTCCTCGGCAAGCTTTTCCCAAGCCACGGCCTGATCATCCATCGCTTTTAGCAAGTCCTCACTCTGGCGAGCAGCAGAGTTTTCGGCTACTATGACCGTTGCCTCGGATTCTGGTGATCCCTTCTCCGGCTCCTCGGCTTTTTGATCTTCTGAAATAGGTTGATCTTTTTCGGCCGAATTTAAGTCGATTGTTTTACTTTGCTCTTTAATGCCAAAAATCCTCTCCAATTCTACACGCAAAAGATCTTTATGTGAGGATTTATTTTCTTGGGTTGTCTGCGCATCATCTTGCGCCGAGGCTATTTTAATCAATGGTAAGACCCCAAAGCCACAAATGAGAAATGCCAGAAGAACCACAACTAAAAAACCTGACAGAGCAGACCTTTTCTGATTTTTGAATAGAACTAAAAACCTAAAAAATTGCTTACTAGGCATTGCTTTCAGGTTTGACCCCCCTTAAATTAACACATTTAAAATTTTACCAGTGGAAAATTCGATATGCAAGATGCAGTTTTGAGCAAAATAGTAGCTCAGTTTGGTCTCTGAAGTTGTTGTATCAATTTCGAGTTCCGCCATCGAAAAACCCAAATAAATAAAAATAGCCCCAATGGGGCAATTTTTAATTCTGGAGGGCCTGGTGGGACTCGAACCCACAACCAATTCCTTAAGAGGGAACTGCTCTACCATTGAGCTACAAGCCCGTTTTTAAATATACAACTGTTCTATGTTTGCCAGTATCTTATGTAATAAATCGCAGTTGCAAACCCGAATTTTACACGTTCCATTATACAACAAATTTTTCCTATGTCCTGTCCCTTCTTTTTTAAAAATGCTCTTATGAAAATTCTGCAAAGAAATACCTGTAACTTCAGACCAATATTGTTTTATTTCCAACTCGTCTTGCCCCAAGTGATAATAAATCGCTGCTCTGAATTTTGACTCTGGGACCTTGTGGACATTTCTCAACCACCACATGATTAAGCGCGCCATTTCGGGATCAGAATTGGTAAAATCAACTTGCTTGCTATTTCTTTTTGCGCCTTCAGCCCAGTATAGTGCAGTACAAACATCATTTATTCTCCTCGATTCATCTTTCTGGATTTTATCGAAGTCTAATTTTGCCTTAAATCTTATTTCATCTATCTCAACCTTGCGCTTATCTCTATTTGCAATAGCCCCATAATTTTTATCTGGGCGCTTTGCTTTTAATCTTTCAAGTTGCGACTCGGTCAGAACAATACCTTTACACCATCCGGATACAGAACTTTTCGCAAGACCAAGTTCCTCGCTAATCTCTCTAATCCCCCTGCCAGCTTTACGCATCAATGTGACTTTATTTTTTTCAACTATCTTTGATTGCATGTGAACCCATGTATCTATGCTACATAACAATTATACAAAATTAACGTTCAAGATTCAACTTTTAACCAAAACTTGAACTATTATATCTTATATGGGGATTTTTTTCAATCCAAGGATGAGAAATATTTACTAAACAGCCCGCTTGAACAATCTAGAAGCGATTGGACTAAAAACCGCGACAATAGCGATCACCCAAATCAACGTATACAAAACCGCGCTGGAGTCGGCGTTACCAGTAGAAAGATATCGCACAGCATTAACCACGTGGGTCACGGGCTGATTATCGGCAAATTTTTGCAGCCAAGCAGGCATCGTTTGCACAGGAACAAATACCGAGCTAGCGAATACCAATGGGAAAATCCAAACAAAACCCGCTACTTGTGCCGTCTCAGAGTCCTTAACTGCCAAGCCAATCGTTAGAGAAATCCATGAAAAAGCAAAACCAAAAAGAACAACTAAACCAATGGCTGCCAAAGCATGTAAAATCCCCTGCTCAAATTTAAACCCAAGCCCCATGCCTACACCCGTCATTATCAGGACAACAATTATATTTCGACAAGCATCAGCCAGTGTTCGCCCAGCAACAATCGATCCACGAGAAATTGGCAAACTTAAAAATCTATCAACAACTCCCTTGCCTAAATCTTCCGCCATTCCAACTCCAGTCTGAGCCGAACCAAAAAGTGCGGTTTGGGCTAGAATTCCAGGCAATAGAAAAACTATGTAGGAACTACCTTCAGTTGAGCCCGACACTGCCCCGCCAAAAACATAATTAAAGAGAAGCAAAAACATAACCGGCTGAAAAGCAGAAAAAAATAACAACTGGGGTGTTCGCCAAACTCTGGTTAGATTCCGCTTTGCTATAACCAAAGTATCGTGCAGAAATGTAAATAAATTACTTATCATTTTGTTTCTTTCCGGTTACTGCTAAAAACACATCATCTAGACTTGGTCGATGAAGCGAGATCTCTTCTGGCTCTATTCCATTTCGTGAAAGCGCTTCCGCAACTTCTAGAAGTGTTTTACTACCGTCTTTGGCAGGCAAGCGGACATCTCCAGTTAATGAATCAATATTCAAATTATCATCGATTTTTAGAAGTATTTTTTCACCTTGGGCCTGTTGACCTTCTCGAAAGTGCACCTCGATCACATCTCGGCCAAGTGACTTTTTAAGCTCTATCGGGGTTCCCTGCGCAGCTATTCGTCCCTTATCAATTACTGTAATATAATCGGCTAATGCGTCAGCCTCTTCCATATACTGTGTGGTTAATAAAATTGTTGAGCCATCTTTGGCAAGGTCGCGAATGATAGTCCATAGCTCTGAGCGCGTTCGTGGATCAAGTCCAGTGGTCGGTTCATCCAAAAATATAACTCTGGGTTGATAAACTAAGCTTGCCCCGACATCGAGACGACGACGCATGCCGCCGGAGTATGTCTTGGCTGGTCGATCTGCTGCTTCCGTGAGATTAAGCCTCTCCAGCAGTTCTTTAGCTCGACTTTTTACATCCGCCTTCTTCATATGATAAAGCTTACCAACCATTTCAAGTGTTTCGCGTCCGGTCATAAATTCGTCAACAGCCGCAAACTGCCCAGCTAATCCTATTTCATGTCTGACTTTAGATCCTTCAGTACACACATTAAATCCGGCAACCTTCATCGTGCCGCTATCGGGCATTGTCAGGGTTGCTAATAGCCTTACCAGAGTCGTCTTACCAGCACCATTCGGACCTAGCAATGCATGGATCGTGCCCTCTTTGATATCCAGGCTCAATCGATCCAGAGCAATTGTTTTGCCGAATCGTTTTGTAACATCCTTAATGTGAATAATCGATTCAGCCATCTTATTTCGATTCCTTTATTTTTTTCTGAACTGATTCCTTAATTTCATCAATTTTTGACGAAAAGGCTGTCATTTTGTCCAAAAACTCGTTTAATTTATCAGCTTCGATCATATGGAGCATCGGTCCCACACCAAAAAAAACAAACTTATCGCCTGTTTTGATTTTTAGCTCCTCTCGGGCTTCGATGGGAACAACGATTTGTCCCTTTTCCCCAATAGTTCCAACTCCGTAAAACTTCTTATTGTGATGCATATAATAAAAACTTTATTTTCATTTATTTCCTACTTTTCATACATTACACACCCAGACTCTTTGTGTCAATAGTTAAAAAAATAAAATTGGGCCATTGCCCATTTAATTTGCAGTACACTAGTAGCATGGTCCAACGTTACGTCCCAAGAGGTTGTACCCCCTTGCTTGCTATGATAGGCCTCAACATCAACCGAAAAACCTGCAATCAGCACTTATTCATATCTCATAACATCGAGTGGATTAATCTTAGAGGCTCGATAAGCAGGATAAAATCCTGTAACAGCTCCAGTTACTATAGAAAACATTAGAACCAAAAACGCAAACCATATAGGTGTAATAAATAATACTGTTGGATCCCCACCAGACCTAGTAGCCAGATTATTGACGACGATATTTGTCGCCTTCGAGAGCCCTACCCCGAAGATTATTCCACACAAACCACCAAAAAGCCCCATGGTTATTGCTTCTGTTATAAAAATAAGCTTAATACTTTTGGATTTTATACCTATAAGCTTCATGGTTGCTACCTCTTTGGTTCTCTCAAGCAGCGAAATAGTTAATGTATTAAGCATTCCTAGACCCGCCACCATCAGAGCAATTAGCCCAAAGCTACCAAGCGCAATTTTAAATATATTGAACACTTGCTCTACCTGCTTTGTAGCCTCTCCTACATACTCTGTCTTAAGTCCATTGGCTTCAATTCGCTTTCTAACTGCCTCTACCTGACCGGAACGGTTAACATATACTTTCAATTTTGAATATGATTTTATCGGAAACTGATTTGCATCTTTTTCGGATAAATACACACCAGATATTGACCCAGTTTTTATTACACCAATAATTTTATATTTAAGGTTTTCAAATTTAGCTACATCACCATCTGTAATTTGTTTGGGGATGATCAAATCAAGAGCTATTTCTTGGCCCAATACAGAGTTTGAGTCTGGCAAGCCCAATCTAGATAAAACATCTTCGTTAATTAATATGTTGTTTTGCTCTGTTGTCTGCTGGTTAAAGTCCTCGCCATACTTAATACTAAAGCCAGAAAAATTCAGATAATCTTTTGAAACAATATAAAATGAAATATCCTGAGCCTTTCCATTGATGCCTGTGCGCGATAGAGCTGCAACATTTGCTATCCTTTCAATTTGCTTAACGTCCGAGAGCTGTTTAATTTGGTCAATAGAGGCAGAATTAAGTTTTACTATCTGTGAATTGCCCGTTCCTACATCTATAAGTTGAGCGGCATTTCCATTGGACATCTCATCCTTTACCATCCCTTCAAGACCAAAAGCAAATGATACTAAAAAGATAATTGTAGAAATACCGATGAGCATCCCCACGATTGTCAACGCCACCCTCAACTTTCTAAAAGTAAGGTTTCTAATTGCAAATATTATTAAAAACTTTTTATCCACTGTTCTTACTATCCTTAATTATTTTTCCGTCTTTCATCTCGATTTGACGATGACCTATATTCCAATAGTCGTGATTGTGAGTAATGATAATAACAGTGCGCTTATAGTGCGTGTTCAGCTCTTTCAAGAATCCAATTACAATATCAGAAGAAACACTATCCAAATTGCCAGTCGGCTCATCCCCCAATACGATTTTAGGTTTTGAAATCAATGCTCTAGCCAATCCAAGTTTTTGCTGCTCACCACCAGATAGTTGAGTTGGCATCTGCTTTAAAAACTCCTGCAAATTCATTTTATGAATAAATCTTTCTGCATCCTCGACGGCATCGTTATAGGAAAAGCTTTGAGCAATCAAAGGAAGCGCAACATTTTCTCTTGAATTTAACGATTTAACCCAATTCTGAGTTTGATAAACTACTCCAAACTTATGAGACCTGTATTCACTTCGTATGTCCTCGCTCAGCTTATACAAATCCTCACCATCTATCAGCACCCTACCGCGCGTTGGTTTTTCAAAACCGATAATTGTATTCAAAAGAGTGGATTTTCCACAACCAGAAGGTCCATAAATTACTACAAACTCCCCTTCGGTGATACTCAAGCTAATATCAATCAATGCTTCAATATTATGGCGCCCCTTTCCAACTATAAAGGTCTTACTGATGTTATGTAATTCAATTTGGTTAAATTCTTTTTTATCCATAAAAATGCAAACTAGTCTGTTCTTTTAGTTTATCAAACTTCCAAGCCATCCGAAAGACTTCTTGAAAGTATTAGTGAGGATAGTGAAGAGAGATTTCTTGGCTTCTCCTGGAACAATGGTATTATCGGTTGAACAAGTCTGATTTGATCCTTTGTCTTTGGAGCAGACGCGAAGGTGATAGACGGTATTATCAGCTAGACCAGAGACAACAACCAGATGAGAGTTAGTCATGGTAGCGTCTTCAGTAGTCGCCTCAGTGTACTCTTCTCCTGATATTCCCTCAGCGTACTCTACCTTACTAGTGGTTAACTCATCTGTTTTCCAGCTGACGATTACTTGAACTTCATCTTCTTTGCCCATACCAACATTAGATGTTTCAATGGCAATATCAGATATCTGAGGAGGTCTAGTATCTATTGGAGTGGTAAATGAGGTTTTGTCTGATTCGGCTAGGTTACCAAATTGATCTCTTCCCTTGGCAACGATTGTATAAGTAGAAGAGTCAGCTAGCTCTCCAACGGTAAGCTCATGATCGGTGGTGAGCTTAGTATCACTCTCTGAGATATCTGTGCCTGAAGTGCTGGACAAGACTACTTCTGATGTGGTGGGGACATTACTCTTCCATGATACCTTGAGAGTGGTTGAAGCAGCAGCGACTGATTCAAACTTCATATTATCAATTCGGGGCATGGGGAGAGTCTCGAAGGTAAAGTCAGCACCAATATCAAGTTGATTACCGTCAGTGTCTACTCCCTTGATAGTAAAGTGATATGTGGATGTATGGTCTAAGTCAGACAAGGTAACTGAGTGATTGGTAGTTTGAGAACCCGATATCTCTTTGACGCTTCCACCGTAGGACTCTGTCTTGCCGTAAAGGATCTCTGTTTCGGTAGATGAAGTTGTCTTGTAGCTGATGATAGCTGAATTCATACCAATACCCGAGACTTTTACATCGGTGACTCTTGGTCTGGGATTAGTGGTCATGGTGAGGGTATCACTTCTACCTTTATTACCATCTACATCAATCCAGACAGTTTGGTAGTAGTAGAGAGTGTCGGGATCTAGGCCTTCAACTGTAACAACGTGATTCAAGACTGAATCAAGTTTACCGACCGTTTTTCCGCCATTATCCTCTCCTAGTTGATTACTTTTCTTACCGTATTCAATAAAACTAGAGGATTCTCTATCTGTACTCCAAGAGATAACCGCTGAGTAAGATTTTATTGAGGCTTCGGGGGACTTAGTTAGTACTGGCGCTGATGTATATCTGCCGGTTGGGGTAAGAGAGACTGAGGTTGAGGCAACAGAGTATTGTCCAGCGTTGTCCTTAGACTTGACTAGATAGTAGTACTGTATTGATTCAAGACCCGT
>Ga0247841_10008909_pt1 | contig 14222 bp, 12 predicted proteins | sample LaCruzMarch2015__2_FD_192410 | JGI IMG/M metagenome (GOLD analysis project Ga0247841, IMG submission 192410) | Freshwater microbial communities from meromictic Lake La Cruz, Castile-La Mancha, Spain - LaCruzMarch2015_18m | ecosystem: Environmental > Aquatic > Freshwater > Lake | place: Spain...
CGTCCCCGCCAATTCCTTTAAGTTTCAGCCTTGCGACCGTACTTCCCAGGCAGTTGACTTAATGCCTTCGCGACGGCACGCCCGCGCTTCGTCGAGCGCTAGCACACCTAGTCAACATCGTTTACAGCTGGGACTAAACGGGTATCTAATCCGTGTCGCTCCCCCAGCTTTCGTCTCTCACAGTCAGGACAGTACTCGCAAAGCGCCTTCGCTACTGGAAGTCCTCTAAGGATTATAGCATTTCACCGCTACCCCTAGAATACTCTTTGCGTCTTCCTGCCTCGAGCCTTGAAGTATCTCCAGCCATTCCAACAGTTAAGCTGTTGGATTTCACCAGAGACTTTCAAAGCCTGCTACAGACGTTTTAGGCCCAATATTAGTGGACACCACTAGTGCTGTACGTATTACCGCGGCGGCTGGCACGTATCTTGCCCAGCACTTATTCGCCAAGCTTTTTAGGCTTGGCAAAAGCTCTCAAAGAGAGCACTCGGATTCCCCCTATCACGCTTTCGCGCAGTGTAAAGTTTTCGCGCCTGCTGCACCCCGTAGGGCTAGGGACCTTATCTCAGTTCCCTTCTCCGGGCTCCAACTTTCATCGCCCGTACAGATCTTTGGTTTGGTGGGCATTTACCCCGCCAACAGCCTAATCTGCCGCAGTCCCATCCTCAAGCCAACACTCCGCATTTAGAGCTTGTTTTGGCGCTTTCCACCTTCCAGTAGGAAAGCACTATAACGCATTATGCCCACTTTCGCAGGTTTTACGTCTCTCGAGGTTAGGTTAACTACGTGTTACTGAGCCGTTCGCCAAAACCACGAGCCGTGATTTTTGGACTTGCATGGCTAAATCGAAATCCGATAGCAGTATCCGCCAGCAGGATCAGCTGGAATTGTTTGTCTCAATTCAACCTACTTCTTAAGTACCTCGCTTTCGTTCGGTACAGTGCTTGTCTTGCTCGCCGCTTGACAGGCTTTCGATTGCTTTGACTTTTTTAAAAGCAGTTTCCCTTCTTTGAGAACGGATTGACTTTTTGAGATCCTTAGATGTATTGGCCGGTCTGCAAAATTCGTCTGAAACTTTCTATTGGAATTGTTAGGTTTGTTCTTGCATGTTTTTTGCCGAATTAAAAAATTCCAATTCTTTAATTCTCGAGCCTTCATCGCTCGCCAAAAAACTGGCGAGTTCACCTCCAAGTTGTCTGCTCTCTTGGAAGAGCCTTAAAGCAAGCCCTTTGACAGGCTTGTAGTAAGAATGACCAATGAATCCCCACAATTGCCGTAATTCTCGGCCGCTGCGGTTCACAAGGAGATGAAACTCTATTTTGCGAAATGCATTTTCCAAAGCTCACCCTTTGAAAGTATGCGTTTCTAGAGGCGTATTGGGTTGGTTGTTGGTTAATGTTAAACGATTAACGATTAACTCGGTTAATTACAGTTGAATGGTTGGTTCAAAGTAAATAATTAACACTTATATTATGTACACGCCGAATATTTAAAGCTATCGGAGAAACCCTTTCCCAAAAGTAAGGGGATTGACGGAAAAATCCAAATGTGCCGGTTACTTCTTTTTATGCATACAAAGTAAGCGATAATCGCATTTTTGGCAGGTTGTTGAAGGACACGCTTTGAATTCTTTCTTGACTAATATTTGATTCAAGTCTTTTTCTATATTCTTTTCCGTTTCATCAAGTGCTTTCTGAGAGATATCCACAAATTCTTTTCTACCGCCGCTTTTGTCCAAATAATGAACGCACGCTTTTTTTGGATTAATTCCCAATGACTTCAGGCATGCTATTGAATATAATCTAAGTTGCTTATCGTGATCTAATTTATATGCGCTTGAATCATTTTCAGTCTTAAAATCTATTATTTCAACGCCAACAATTTTTCCGCTTTCATCAACATTTTTTATTAAGTCAATTTGGCCAGATATTATTGCGGGATTAATTACAAATTCAAACTTTTTCTCGGTTTCGAGTATTCTGTTAAAGTCGCTTTTATGAATATTTATGTAGTTTTTTACTATTTGCTTTCCGCTTTTTTTCATTCCTTCTGAGACTGCTTTTGTTGCATAGCGGAGCTTAAAACTTTTATCAAATAATGTATCTACCTTTGAGTCTGATGGCAATTCTTTTTTGGAAACAAAATCTTTGTGAATCATGTTTAATATGTTGTGGATGTTTGTGCCATATCCAAATGTTACCGGCACTCCTGCGTTGTAGCCTATAATGTGCCTTAATTTGTAATCATAAGGGCAGCGATCAAAGGACATTAGCTCTGAGAAAGAAGTTCCAAAAACGCCTATTCTAGTTGGTCTTTTTCCGGCGTCCGACTTTTTTCGTTTTAAATTCTTTTTTCCTGTAATATATTTTCTACTTAGTTCTTCAACAAAATTGTGCGGCTTATATTCCTTTTTTCTTCCTTCTCTTTGTTTTGATCCTGTAATAAACAAATATTTCTCTGAACGGGTTATTGCAGTATAAAATGTCCTTCTTTCATCCTCTTCATTCCCGCCATATCTGTCTGCAGGATAAAGCTCTTTGTCGACGTAGGTTGGATAAGGATTTAATTTCCTTTTTTCAACAGCACAAGGGATAAAAACCACCGGAAATTCCAATCCTTTAGCCTTGTGTATTGTAATTACTTTTACAGCATCTATTAATGTAGGGTCACTATGCCTTGTTCCGCCATAATACGATTCTGCAAATGCTTTTACAAAATAGAAAAAGCCAATCACTTCTTCGGTCCTTAATCTAACCCACACAGATTCATAGTCTGATATTGCATCACTCAAAACAGCAAAATTATAGTTGTAAACGTCACCAAATTCAAACCTTTCTGAGCCAAATGCGCTTAATAAACGGTGATAAATTGCCTGTAATCCCTTATCCCCTAAATAATCCTTTTTGCCTTTTCGTTTTAGTCTCAGCATGTCTTTTTTTATTGATTCTAATGCGGTGAAAAACTTTTTCGGATCTGCCTTATGAAATCGCGAATTGTCAAAAATTGCAGTATAATCATCCATAATGCCGTCTTTGTCAATGTGCTGGGTTGGTCCAATTTTAAACGAATTAATGTCAAAAATATACAGTATGCATTCCATTGCGAAGATTATTTCGGGTTGTTCAAATACACTCTCCCCGCTATATGCTATGCAGTCTATTCCATTGGATTCAAAACAGTTAATTATTTTTTTGGCATCTTCATTTGTACGAACCAACACTGCAAAATCCGCTAATGAAAGTGAAAATGGGTTGTTCCTTTTATCTAAAAAGTCAGTGTCCTTTAGCTCTTTTATCTTTTCGACAATAAAACCGAATTCTTGTTGTTCGTTTTCAAAATGAATGTGCTGTATGTCGCCGTCTTCAAATTTTCTTTCTAACTTGCTGCTGGATTTCATTGATTTGGTCTTAAGCCGGTTTATATTTTTCTTTATGAATTCTCTTGCAGTGTGAATTATTGCCTCTGTGCTTCTGAAATTGGTGTCAAGATTTACGTCGGTTACTTTATATTTTTTGGATAAATACTTTTCGTCAAATTTTACAATGTTGTCTACATTTGAACCGCGCCATTGGTAGATGCACTGGTCATCATCGCCAACTACACATACTGATTCGGCCCCCTTTGATAAAATTTCCAGTAGGTTTTCTTGAAGACTGTCAACATCTTGGTATTCGTCAATAATTACATGTTTTATTGAATCATTCAGTCTTTTCAGCAGGGTTTTGTCTGTTTTGACTTTTTGGACAAGCTCAAAAAGCATGGTTGAAAAGTCCAAATATTTCTCTTCATGAAGCAGTTTTTGGTATTCTAAATAGGATTTGGCAAAATTTTGATTGGAAAGCTTTTCTGGGACAATGCCTTCGCGCATCATAATATCAATGCTATAAAGAAATCGGCCGACTGTCGTATAATATGTTAATTTTTTTTCTTCCCCGTTGTTCTGAAGTGGATAAAGATTAATTTTTTTATAATTTAGCGGCTTGGAAACAAATGCTACTCGTTGAGCTTCATCCAAAACATCATATGATTTGAATTCTGGCAGCAATTCTTTCAGCATGAATGCCGCAAATGAGTGAATTGTTCCAACAAACATGTCCCCTAAATCAGATCTTTCTGGGCATTCTTTGTCCAAGATTGCCCTCACCCTCATTTTTAGTTCTTCAGCGGCTTTCTCCGTAAATGTAATTGCAACTATTGACTTTGGTTTGGCGCCATTTTTTATAATATTTGAGATTCTTCTTGAAACAACTTCTGTTTTCCCTGACCCTGCGCAAGCTATTATTCTAAGGTGCCCTTTATTGTGATTGATTGCCAGTTTTTGCTCATTTGTTAGTTCAAATTCTTCTTCAGGCATTTGCAGTTATAGTGTGCTTATTTGGAGTTTTAATACTTTCTGGAAGCAGACTAGTTTTAAAATACCCTTTTGCCCAAACTAATTATGAAACTAAGATGGGTGTATTTTCCAAAGTCTTCAGATGTGACTTTAGGTATGAAAAAAATAATCGGTATTTTTGAAAAGAACTATTCTAAAATAACTTCTGAATCTAACAAAAAATCAAGTGATGAAATTCTGAGAGTTTTAAGTCAAGATTTGATTGCTGACGGATTTGCAGCTGAAACAGGAAAAGGAAAAGAGGACAAGATTAGAAGGCCCGTGTTTTACGGGGAAAATAGCAAGATCCACAAATCGTTTGAAGTAGATGCCTATTATCATGATGAACGGCTAATATTAGAAATTGAGGCGGGGAGAGCAGTACTTAACTATCACTTTCTGAAAGACCTTTTTGAGGCATGTATTGTTCCAGACTCAGATTATTTAGTGATTGCAGTACGACAAAATTACTTGAATAGAAATGATTTTGAAATAGTATCTACTTTTTTTGATACTTTGTATTCAAGCAGACGATTGCTATTGCCTCTCAAAGGGGTGCTACTAGTCGGATATTAGGTTTTTGATGCCTTTCTTTAAAAACTACCATTTTATACTTTCTTTATGGTTGACGTTCTTACAAAGGAGCAAAGAAGCTACAATATGTCAAAAATCAGGTCTTCAAAGACAAAGCCAGAATTGAAAATAAAGCAGTTGATGAGAAGTCTTGGTTTTTTGTATCAACCAAAGGGTATTGAGGGAAAGCCGGATTTTGCCGACAAAGAAAGGAAGATTGCTGTGTTTGTTGACGGGTGTTTTTGGCACAAGTGTCCGAAGCACTATAGAAAGCCGGTTCAAAACAGGGTTTTCTGGCTGAAGAAAATCAACCAAAACGAAAAAAGAGACAAAAAGGTTTCAAAAGCACTCAAAAAGAAAGGCTGGAAAGTAATCAGGATTTGGGAACATGACATCAAATAAAGTTATAAGCAGTAAAGCACTGGAATCAAATTTGGAATTTTACCTCTACATGAAAAGAATATTTGGCAACGATTTTAATTTGACAAAAATAGCAGATAAACTGCTACCTTGTTTTGAAAAGAATGGTAAAACCAAATTAGCTAATTGTAGAACGGCCTTTTTGCAAATTCTTTTATCCGAATTAGACGGAAAAAAAACCGAAAAATATGAAGAGTATGAGCGATTAACCGGACTCTGGAAAAGCAAAGAATCACCAGAATTGTTCAAACTGGCGTTGTACATGACAAAGGTAAAGGCCAAGCTGAAATCTAAAATAGATGAATTGCTAACCAACAAGACTTATTCTGGCGATAAGCTTTCCTTAGTTTACGATAGCAAATCCTCATTATCGGCTTATGAAGCAAGAATATTAACCGCGATACTGTCCAAGGAAACTATGGAAAAACTACAATCTGGGCAGTGGCCAAATTATTTTGGTTCAATTAGCAAAAAGACTAAATCAAACATTCTAAAATTGATAAAGACGCAAAACAAAAAGATCGACCTTATTTCATGTTTTCTACCAATAATGATTGAAAGCGTGAATCAATCCATTATAAGCAATGCTGGCGGAAGTTATGAAGACAGGGTTGAAGAAAAGCTTATTTCCATAGGAATTGAGAAAGAAAACATTACCAAATACGACCATTCCGAAACAGGAAGCATAGAGCATGATTTTATTTTCAAATATAAAAATAAGAAGTGGGGAATTTCAGCAAAAAGAACATTGCGTGAAAGATACAAACAATATGTAAATCTTCTTCAGAACAACGAAACCGATTTTATGCTTGCAATAACTTTGGGAACTGATTTAAGCGAGGCTAAAGCAAAAACAATTGTAAGTTTTGGGGTAATTTTGTTCATTTCTCCTGAAGTTTATGCAAATAATAAAGAATTGCAAAGAATTCGAGGGGTATATTCAACAAGCCAGCTAACAAAGACTACCTTTGACAAAATTATGGCAACATCAGTCTAGTTTTTTCTTGATTTCTTCAGCAATTGCCTTTGCCAGTAGTGCCGGAACCGCATTTCCTATCTGAGTGTAAACACTTCTTTTTGAGCCGAAAAACTTGTAATTGTCCGGAAATGTTTGTATTCTCGCAGTTTCAAGTGGGGTAAGCATTCTAATCTCATTTTCAGAATATTTCACAAGAGCGTCAGCGCCGTCCTTCCAGTATCTTGCAGATATTGTGTAGGATGGCTTTTTTAGATCTAGAATCTGCCAGCCAAATCCGTTGCCAGTTTCCGTGTTTCGTTCCTTCCTTTTTCTGAATCCATCAATCATTCTTTGGGAGTGAAAAAAAGCTTCATCAACCTTGTTTTTTGGCAGCAAAACGGTTTCTACGCCAGCCCATCTTTTTGTTTTCGAGCCATCAATTTTTACAATCGGGGTTTCAGAATGAGTTGGTTCTGGAAATGTTATCTTCTTTCTTGTATTGGTACCGATAAAAACAACCCGTTTTCTTTTTTGCGGAACGCCATAATCTGCAGCGAGAAGTTTTTTGTGTTTAACTTCATAACCTATTTTTTTGAACTCTTCTTCAATTATTTCAGCTACTTTTTTTCCATCTGAGGTTTTCATTGTAAGAATTCCTGGGACGTTCTCCATTACAAAAAATTTTGGTTTTAATCCATCAACAAATCGAATAAATTCCATAAATAGTGAGTTTCGCGGGTCTTTTGGATCTCTCCGGCCAGCCATGCTGAATCCCTGACAAGGTGGTCCCCCAATTAATACATCCACTCTTTTTCCATTAATTCTGCATTCTTTTTTGAATTCTTCAACAGTTATTTGTCTGATATCTTTTGTGAATACCTTTGCTTCCTGATGGTTGAGCTTGAAGGTCTCAGAAAAGTCGGGCATTATCTCATTGGCGGCCAGTGTATTGAATCCAGCCTGTTTAAAGCCTTCACTTAGTCCTCCGGCGCCAGCAAACAAATCCACAATATTGTAATTAGTCATTTTAGTCCGCATATAATATGCCTTCCTGCTTTTTAAGTCCTAGCTGGCCAGAGTTCCGGTCGTTAATTCTATGTTTATTTGATTTTAATCTTAACGTTCGTGCCATGTTAGAATTGCTGTCAATAATGCTACGACAAGCCAACTTATAATGTTTGTCCACCAAGGAATTACTATTTGGGCTAGAATCTCAATTATTTTTGTCAATAAATTGACTGTATTTTCTGTGCTTCTATTTCCAAAAAGCCAAGCAAAATAATAAATAAACGCAATTACTACAGGCAGTCCTTCAACAATTCCAACGCTAATCTCAATATTTTTTTCCAGAGTTATTTTTTATCGCCTTTATTAGTGAAAAAATAATTAATATTAGAAAACTAAAGCAAACAAGAAATAAAATGTTTGTGATTTCAAAGTCTTTTTTGTTTAGTTCCAATTCTAATTCCGTAATCTTTCCTTCCTCTAAGTGTATTTCTTTTTCACCATACTCAGATAGTACAAATGGAATTATTTCTTTTTTTGCAATTATTGTGTAATTATTTCCGCCTAAATTAATGTCAAATAAACCAGCTTTGTTTGTATTGCCAATAAATGTAGTTATCGGGGAAGGAAAATCTTTTGGGATTGCTTCCATCAAATGGTGGCTTTTAATTTCTATTATGCTTGCTTGAACATTCTCATCTTTTTTTATCTTAATAAGAAGTTCTCCAGTTACAGTGTATTTCTGAGTAATATTTGTTTTTTGTCCGTTTTCATCTAGATAATAGACATATGATAGTCTTTTTGGATAGTTTCCGTCAGTCCAATAATTTATGTCTTCATAGAATCCAGAATAACCGTAGCTTGCATTTCTTCCTTTAAGATATGGGTCAAAAGTATTCCATTTTCCATTAGAATATACTTCAACCCAAGCATGTACTTCCCCGTCTGTTGCAACCAGCCTTGCTGGTAAACCAATGTCTTTTGACATTATTGTAAATATTTCTGCAAATTCTTCGCAGTATCCTTGCCTAAGCAAGAAGCTTGTTTGTGCATTCCTAAATCCAAATGGTGCAAGTAGGTTAAATGCTGAAAGTCTATTACCCCCAACATAGTCTATGTTGTCTGTTATCCAGTCTCGTATTGTAAATGCTTTAATTTTATCGGTGTTTGAATCACTTGTAATTCTTAATGAAATTGTTTTCATTTCGCTTTCTGCTATTGGGAAAATCATAAAATAAGCCGCTGCCCAAATGACAAAAACGGCAAGAAGCAGTACTAATCCGATAATTTTTTTATGCATACCTTAATTTTACGTGCAAACTTATAAAATTGATTCTTCAGGCAATATAAATTCCTTTAGCTCAGCCTTTCCCCCATCCGCTTCTCCAGTCGTTCGTCGTCTTTTGTGTTTTGGTGCTTTTTTTTCCGTCCTGGGGGTTTTTTTTGCGGGTTGCGGGCTGGTGGTGCTGGGTGGCGGGGTGTTTTAGTGTTTTTTCTTTATTTGCTGGTTGTGGTAGTCTTCTAGGTATTTCATTGATTCTTTGGTTGTTTCTTCCAGTATTGGAATGTTGAATCCTTCATCAGCCAATTCCTGCAATCGTTCATTAATCCAGCTAATCCAAAGCGGATTTCCCTCCTTGACTTGCAGCCTGATTTCCTGAATTATAATCTTCCAATCCAGCCCGTATTTAATCAACTCCTTGCAGTCGTCCTTGTCTCCTTCACGAACCGTGATGGTTTTGAAGACAAAAATGTCTTCATTGGCGCAAGACAGCACAGCAAGGTTCTTTCCGCTAAAGACAGGCCTTGCACGCGAAATCATTGAATGGGATAATCCCATTTTGCCGCAAACCTTGTCCAAAAACAAGTCCAATCTTATATCTGCGCGTTCGACTGCAAGCTGGACTGTTAATTTTTCAATCCCAAAAGTCAGCGCGGTTTCCTTGAAGCCTGCTTTTCGGACGGCTTGTTCAAAAACGCGGTATTCTTCCTGCGTCTTTACAATAATGTCCAAGTCTTTTGTAAACGATTTGAGCCTTGAAAGCATTAAAGCTGCTCCTCCGATCAAATAGATTTTGGCTGGAGAAGCAAGAAAGGAGTCTAATTCTGCAAAAAGGTTCTTTATTTGCTGTTCGCTTGAAATCATTTCAATTCAACTCCGTAAACCATTGCCTTTTCAGCAAGCTCTTGCCTTGAAGGATAGCCCTTAATGGAATTGCCGGCCAGTATTTTTTTGAGGCTTTTCACTATTTCATCATCTGAACGAACATTGTTTTTCAGCATGAATATTGCAATAAACGTCAAATTCCTTATGTCTGGCTCTTTTTTTGCAATGATTAAGGCGTGCTTGAACACGTCCGCTTTTGACAATTCCCTTTTAGGCAGGCAATAATAGTTCGTTAGGGGGAATATTTTGGCGCCAAACCTGCCAAAATCAGAGAATGCAGTGGCAGTAGCGTCAAGCTGGCGCTGGTTTGAGAACAAAATTTCGCTTTTTGACTTGTAATAAATGATGGAATCTGAAGGAATCCTGCTGTCAAAGCTCATTTCCTGCCTTTCAAGCCCTCTAAAAAAATCCACTGCATCGGGCCAGGCTTTTTCATTCAATAAATATTGTTTCTTTTCTTTGGTCACAAGGCTTATTTTTGCTGATTTTTGAAGAGTCTTGTAAATGGTTTGTTCATCAAATAAAGTGTTATTTTTTATTTCTTTAACTGTCTTTAATGAGGTTAATTCCAGCAAAATAGCCAATCCAGAACTCCTGAAAATTCCGATTAATTTGGGGTATTTCTTGACCAAAAGCACCAATTGCTTCAAGTAAGGCAGGTTCGCCAGCCCAGAATCCTGAATCACGCCAGCCTTTTTCAAAGAGTTAAGCGTCCGATATGCTTGCGCCTTGCTTTTTCCCAGAATTGCCGCAAGTTCACGATAGTCCTTGAACTCGCCTACATGGCGCAATGCCTCAAGCTCAGCCGAGCTAAAACTAATATCTGAGTTCATAATTATCATAATATGCAAAAAGTATATAAATAAACATCACATTTGTATAAAATTACTCATACTTTATACTAAAATGAAAAGTGCCTTTAGGCTGATTTCATTTAGATATAACAATAACTGCTTGGTCGAAAGGGCAAGTACAATTTGTACCTATCCTTTGTCATGCTTTGATTTTGAGGAGGTTTGCAACCAGCATGTCGATTGAGGCCTGCTTTTCGGAATCGAGCTCGCCAATTTTGCGCTTGAACCTGCATTCGTCCTGAGAGCTCAGCTGAAAGACCAAAGCAATGCTGTCAGAGCTTAAGCCGCTTTCAGGGCTTTGCTCTACAAGTTCAGTGAACGGGAATTTTGCCCTGTCCAAATTGCTTGTCAAAGGAATGGCAATCGCCAAGCCATTGGCCTTGCCCATTATTATCGCAGGCCTTTCTCCCTTCTGCTCGTGGCCCTTGCCTTCTGGAAGTTCTGCAATCCAAATCTCGCCCTTTTTCATAAAAAGTCAGTCCCGCATTGCCTTCAAGGAAGCTTCCTGCCATGCCTTGGCTTCCTGCTTCATTTCAAAAATTTCCTTCCCCAAAGGCTCGAAAAGGAATTCTTTGGCCTTTGAAACTCCAGCGGCTATTTGCGCGTCAGAATAGAATTGCTTTATTCTCTTGACATTCTTTAAAGCGGTTATCGGGTCTTCCTTTCGTTGAAAGGCAAACAACGCGTAAGTTGACGCTATTTCCAGAATGCTTGGGGAAAGCTCGAAAATTTCGCTGAATTCTTGGATTGCCTTAAGCTCTCCGGCCTGCAATTTTTCGCTTGTTTGCAGGCTTTCCATGCTGTTCTTGTGTGAGTATATTTCGTCAGTGAGCTCTGGAGAGTAAGGGCCTCTTGCGTAAAGATTGTACTCAAAGCCCGACTTTAATGCCTTCAACTGCAGGAGATAGACTGTTTTTTGAATCAAGAGCCTGTGCTCGAAAGAGTCTATTCTGGGCCTGAAGTTCAATTCCTTAAGGCATGCTATTACTTTCCCAATGTTCATTTCCTTCCCTCTCCGCATTCCACAAGCTTTTTCAGCCATTCCTTGGTTTTGGCCCATTCTGCAAATCCCTCGCCAGTTATCTTGTAAGCAGTGAGCCTTTTGCCCTCCAGCAAGACTTCCCTTTCAGTCAAGTATTTCATTCTCTCAAGCGCTTTCAAATTAGTGTACAAAGCGCCGTCAGTCAATCCCAAACTTGCCTTTAGTTCACGGTATGTTATTCCATCATCCCCAACTATTGCAAGGCTTGACATTATTTGCAGTCTAGTGAGCGAAAAAACGTCAGAGTTCAAGAGCCTTGCATCCTCAAACAAGTCCAAGCCACCAGCCAAAAGCAAACACCTTTCCAATCAAGCAATGAAGCAAAACAAATAAAAACATAACTTTCAGAATCGCTATAAAAGCAAAAGTCAATCCTTTAGGTTGCGCGCTTCCTTCAAGGCAGTCTTTTACTTCACTCAATCATTTCACCAGAAAGCACTATTCCCTTGTAGTGAATCTGGTTGTAAAGTTCCTTGTTTTCCTTTTTCAAACTATCGAGCCTTTCGGCAGAAAACGAAATCATTTGAATTTCCCTGCCAAGCTCGCTTTCCATTGCCATTTTTACTTCGCTGATTTTGAAGACTTCGGGCTTTCCTTTGAAGAAAAGTGCAATGTCAATGTCGCTTTGAGGGCTTATTTTGCCGCTTGCAGAGCTTCCGAAAAGAATTATTGCAGAAGGCTTGAGGCCTTCCAAAGCCTTGAAATTCTTGCAGCCTAGTATTTTCTGCGTCATTAAAAGCCTCAAGGCATTGTTTGCAAGGGAAGAATCATAATTAATGCTGAAGACTTTCCTGTTCTTCTGCCTTGCAGAGCGCACAATGCCCTTGCTTTCAAGCTTTTGCAAAGACTTGAACACAGTGCTTGCAGGCATTTTCAGTCTTTCAGCCAGTTCGCGCAAGTGCCTGTTCCCAAAAAGAGCAAGCTCTTCCAAAATCCTGAAGCAAAAATCATCAAAAGAAAAATCGTTCACAATAGAAAACAAAACGTTTCCTAATAAAAACATATTGCTTTTTGCGGCCTGTTGAGAGCTTGCTTTTACTTCAACAATCCAGTAAACAATTGCACTATTGCATCAAGCAAGCTGTTTTCCAGTATGACTTCTCCAGTCGGCGGGCTTGGTTCTGGAGCTGGTGGTGCAGGCGCTGGTTCTTGAGGCGCTGGAGGAGTGGGCTCTGTTGGAGGAGTCGGTTCTGGATTAGGGTTTGGTTCAGGGCCAGGCTGTGGGCCTTGATCAGGCCCTGGGCCGTTGTTGACGCAAGCGCCATTCTCTAAATGCTGGCCTTCAGAGCAGTGGAATCCTTGATCGCCACCGCTTGATTCAGGCATTGCAGTGCATTCCCAATGGTCTCCAACGCAAACTGGCGGGCCTCCACCGCATTGAGGAGCTTCCATTTCACAACCTTGTGGAACCCACTCTGGCTCTTCAGGATTATTAGACATGCAGCCATCATTTTCCCAATGCTGGCCTTCAGGACAGTTCATTTTAGGCTGGCAGCCAGTCATAATCATGCAACCCTGCTCGTCAGTAACCAAAACAGCGTCTTTTCCGCTATCATAGCAAGCCATTGCCTCAACTTGAACTGGAGGACAGCCTGGCCTGTCAATAGGGCCTTCCTTTGGCTTGGCGTCCTCAATTTGTTGGTCAAAATTCCTCTTCCACTCGTCAAACTGTTCCTGGGTTTTGTTCCCATTCTTTACAGCAAATTCTTCGCATTCTATCGCATGCTGTCCGCTCGGGTCAGAACAGTATTGTTGCACGCAAGCCATGTTTCCCTTACAGCCTCCAGGGCTTTCATAATAATTGGCTTTCATTCTTTCAATGTCTTCAGGGCTCGGGCCATCGCCTGAAGACTCCCACATTTTAACGCAAGATGCAAAACGCTCGTCGCTCGCATTGCAGTAAGACATGCATGATTCAGAGCCTTGCATGCAAGCAGTCATCATTTCAACATTTTCTGCAGGAATTATTCCATTCTCCACAGCAAACTGAAAGCACTCCTGCTGGTGAGCAGGCTCTTTGCAATAAGTATTGCACTCCTCCTTCTTACAGCCCGCAGGCCCTTTGCCTCCAGTCTTTTTCGCCATTTCAGCATCTTTAGCATCCATCAAACCATTAGCCACTGCAAAATCAACGCATTCTCCAAAATGGCTTTCATCCTCGCAATAAATCTGGCACTCTTCACGCTTACAGCCTCCAGGACCAACACCGCCAGTCTTGATAGCCATGTCAGCCTCGTCTTGCGAAATTATTTCAGCCATTACTGCAAAATCAACGCACTCCTGCAAGTTCTCCGACTTGTCGCAATATGTATCGCACTGCTGTTGGCTTGCACAATGGCCTGGAGTAGTTCCTGCCTGAATGTACTGCACAATGCTCCTTGCTTCAGCAATTTCAGCAGTACTCAACAAGTCATTTTCTTCAGCAAAATCCAGGCAAGCAACAACATTTCCTGGAACATTACAGTAAGCCTCGCATTCTGAACGCGAGGCACAATTTCCCAATTCTGCAACAGGGAATGGAACTGGAAAAGAATTGTCAACAGGCTCTTCTTGCTCATTTACATCAGGAACTTGTTCGTTAACGTCATCAACGCAGGCATTATTTTCCAAATGCTGTCCTTCAAGGCATTCTGGAATGTCAGCAACGCAAGCTCCATTCTCAGCATGCTCTCCTTCAGCGCAAGTCAGGACGCAAGCTCCGTTCTCTAAATGCTGGCCTGCGGAGCATTCAACGCAATCTCCATTCGAATTTCTATACCTTCCCACCGGGCAAGTATTGCTAATGCAAACTATTCCCAAATCATCAAAGCGATAGCCTTCAGGGCACTTTA
>Ga0247841_10008911_pt1 | contig 14220 bp, 10 predicted proteins | sample LaCruzMarch2015__2_FD_192410 | JGI IMG/M metagenome (GOLD analysis project Ga0247841, IMG submission 192410) | Freshwater microbial communities from meromictic Lake La Cruz, Castile-La Mancha, Spain - LaCruzMarch2015_18m | ecosystem: Environmental > Aquatic > Freshwater > Lake | place: Spain...
ATCACTTAACACTTAACACTTTTTTTCTCATTTTGAGAAAATCCGTCGCAAAATGAGAAAATAATATTTCTGAAACTTCAATAATCTGCTATATCAGGCGTTTTTATTTGGCACAGATATTGCAGACAAACTTGAGACTCATATATTAAACGAAACATTACAATAATATTATTTCTTTTATAAATTAAAAATAAGAAACACATGAAAAAATTTATTTTATCGTTAGCGTTATTTTGTTTATTGTTTTCCGGATGTCAGACCGATTCTTTGGGTCCGGGATATTCAGATGATTTTGGTCCATATTGGGATCTTCCGATTGATAATAGCGGTGAATCTCTTGTAAATGATACTTCACTTACACATCATTATGGTCTTGAGATTATAGTAAGCAACGGAGTCGTGACAGGTTCGGCGGAATTAATTGATTCCGTGTCAAGAAACATAGGAATCTTAAACGGAACAAAAAACGGGAATTTAATTATATTAAACGCGGTTTTTACTGCAATTCAATATAATTTTGAGTTTACGGGAACAAAAACAGATAATATCATCGCAGGTAAATTTATTTTTAAAAATCCTCTTTCCGACACGCTTGATGTAACTTTATTATCAGCGAATAAAAAAGTATTTGATTTTGGTACTGCCCCGCCGCCAAATCCGTATATGTTAAAAACTATTTTCACAACTCCTAATCCCACGGGTCCGCCTGTTGTTTTTGTGCACGGTATGGGCGCAACCATTGCGGAATGGAATAGCCTTCTGAACTCTCTTGATGCAAATTTTAAAAGCCGGCACAACGTATATTGCTATCAATATAACTGGCAGGACTCAATAATGATAAACGGCAGAATATTAAAAGATTCTATTATTGCAAAGGGATTGGTTAATCCGATTCTTATAGCTCATTCCATGGGCGGATTAGTATCACGTGCTTATATTGCAAACGGCGGTCAGATTACGAAACTTATAACACTCGGTACACCGCATCGCGGCACGGAATTAGTAAAGCTCCTGTTTGTAGTACCTTCGTTGAATACTCCGGGTCCTCAGGATATGAACACTTCCGGTGGTTTCATACAAAATATGTTGATAAATACATTAGATTTGCAAAACAGAAATAAATACTATTGTATTGCAGGTGAAATGGGAGGGCATTTCCAATATTTGCCTCTTCCTGTTCGTTGGGTTTGGAATGAAACTTACTATAAGGATGTTATGAACGGAATAGTATGTACAGGCTGGAAGCTGTTAAAACCTTTTGGACCGAATGACGGATTAGTAAACGTAACATCGGCGTTATTTTATGATGGCAGTGGTGTAAATTTACCTTTTCCGTCATCTCAATTATATATTGACCACATGCATTTGGTTACTCCTGTCCAGGCACCTCTGATTTTTAATTATATTAAGAATTTATAATGTTATAGTAATCTTTGCATAATGGATTGATATCTTTAAAAAAAGCCCGGCATTATATAACCGGGCTTTTTCATTTCCTATATTATATTGCACTATAACGAAACCCAAAAATACATGGCTTTAACGTCGCATATTTGTTCTTTATGCTCTTCAACCCTCAGCGGGGGTTGCCTGTAAATAGAATTAACACATTGCTATTGACAGGTAACGCCTACGGCGTTGAAGAGCAAATATAAATAACACATTGCTATTGACAGGTAACGCCTACGGAGTTGAAGAGCAAAAAAACTGTCATAAGTGTAGCACTTAACACTTAACACTTAACACTTTCTTATTGATACTTCCGTAAGCCTATTTCAGTACAAGACACTTCTTTTATAGCTCGCCATTTATGTCTTAAACATACTATTTGGGATTTTTTCTCTTTATTAATTCGATATATAACGCCGATTTTTTAGCATCCTCTGCTAATTTATCCATCGCTTTTCTAATTCCTAAATGTTTATATTTCTCGTAGTTTTTGTCACGGATTTCTCTGACCCAATTAACGCAATTTAATTTAATGTTATTTTCTTTATTCATAAAATAATTCCTTTGGACTTCTTATTTCTAAGGCTTTGTATCCTTCTTTAAGATTAACCGAATTAAATAATTTAATTTTGTTAAAGTTCACTATATGTTTGAAATTCCAGCTTACTAACACATCAACATCAAAATAAGTTGCATAAGCTATGTGTAATGCATCTTCAAAATATTTATTTGTTACGATTTTATTGCTAATATATTCAAATGCAAGATCATTGATTTCTTCGGAAGATTGCAGAATAGTTATATTATCCTCATCAATATCAGTAATAATTTGTTGTACACTTTTGGGTGCATTTTCTAATTCCTTCAAAGTGACTTCTGAAATTACTGCTTCAATTAAGCCCAAATTTATACGGTTGAACAATTTTACGGAATATATTCGGAACTCATCATCAAAACAACCTCCGATTACCGAAGTGTCAATATATATTCTTTGCTTTTTCATTTACATTTTACCATTAATGAATGTAAAGATAACAAATAATTTAAAAAAGACTAAAAATATATTAAACTTAAACTCTTAATTCGCATACACAACGCGTCCTTCTTTGTTTGATGGTGCCTGCATTGCTAAGACCTTCCTGTGCAGTTGTGTATCCCGAACTTGCATAGAGTTGCTGTGCTTTATCGAAAAGTATCGCCAGTTTTTTTACTATATCATCAGGCAGAGTATTTTTTTTAATTTCATCTTTTGCGCTTTCCTTGTTATTCTCCTGTATGTGCTCTTTTAGTTTCGTCAGGGATGGAATCATAAATTTATCCTGATTGTTGAACCATGCACAACTATTAAATTTGGCTGTTCAGTACCTACGTGGTAAATCTTCTTTGCTCTTCTTGCTTTTATGGACAAAATATTTATAGCCATTTAGCTTTTCCGCCGCGCAAAACCGCACACGTGTGCGGTTTTATCGCACAATTAACCAATAAAATCCGAAATATCTCAAAGCATATATGCTGTGTAACTTTCTGAAACCATGATTAAACTGCGTATTTACAAATATATAACCAATCGGAGTGGAATATCTGTAAATACCTGTAATTGTGGCACGATTTTTGCAAAATGGCTCTGTGTGTGTTGTATCAGGTAGAGCTTTAATTTGAACGATATTAAAATAAATACGTATGTATCTATTATGTAAATTTCGACTTTTTTCAGTAAACTCTTCTCATTTTGAGAAAATATTCTCAAAATAAGAAAATGATATTTCTGAAACCTCTAAATTTTGCTGTTTTAGGCGTTTTTATTTGGCGCAGATATTGCAAGGTTAATTAAATTTGGCTGTATTTTAATATTGAATATGTGCAATAAAAAGAAGTTAAGAGAGAGATCACAGACCTGCCTGCCGCAGGCAGGGAAGACGCAGAGATACAACAAGAAAAGAATTTTCCCGAGAATAAGAGTAAAATCTTTTTTGATTATTAAGTTTTACATTTTTACAATACAGCCTTAAATTATTGACCTGCAAGTTTCATAAAGTGTAGTCAAGTAGGATAACGAATAATTAAGTTCATTTTTTTAAGTAATTATAGAAAATATAAAAAGGTAATTATAAAAAAAATTAAACAACAAAGGCATGAAAAATTTAAACAAATATTTTGGGTTATTTGCAGTATCAATGCTTATGACGGTGAATGTAGGATGGGGGCAAGTATCAGGTGATTTTCGATCATTGGGAAATGGAAACTGGGCTACTAATACTACATGGCAACGTTATAATGGTTCTTCTTGGGATAATAGCGGAAGTGGAAGCAATAATCCCGGTAAAGTACCGGGAATTACTGACGGTACAACTGGAGCCGCAGTAACTATTCTAAATCTTCATACTATTACAATGAATACAAGTCCAACAATAGGTAGTTTAACTGTAGGTGGGGGGACAACCGGCGTGCTAAATTATGAAGTTACAGCTACTGTTAGGGCTCTTACTGTTTCTGGTAATGTAAGTGTTCTAAGTGGAGGTCAATTTATTCAACCAAGTCAACCCGGAGTGATTCATACTTTAACCATCGGAGGTAGTTTATCAGTTGCAGGTACATTAGAATTCAATCGTGGGTCACTTAGCTTAACTAACCATCATAATACAACATTTAATTCTGCTTCTTCAAATGTAACTATAAGTGGATCAGGAACAATTTCGTTCTGCAAATTAACGATAGATTTAGGTTCTCAATCGGTAGAAATATCTTCAAGTTCGACTGTATCTACAACTATATATGGTCTTACAATGACTCAAGGAAAATGGGTCCAAAACTCTGGGACAACAACTACATCTGGCAATGTTACAATAGCAACCACTGCAGAATTATCAGTTGGAGGAGGTACTTATAATGCGAATGGAGGATCTATAACTTGTAGCGGTAAAGTAACAATAACAAGTGGGACTCTTAATATTGGTTGGGCAGCAGGTCAAGAGTTAAGGTTAGATAATGCATCGTCAAATTTTAATATGAGTGGTGGTTCGGTAAATATTGCTGGTAGATTTAATCACGGACAGTCTAATGCCGCTTCGACAATCACAATTAGCGGCGGTACGATGACCTTATGTACAGTTGGTAATGCTGATATTTCTCGATCTAATTTTGAAATAGGAACTAACGCTGTTCTTTCTATGACGAATGGCACAATAGTTTTCGAGCGGGCGAATTCTGGTGCAACATCCGGAAGAGAGTGTACTGTTTCAGCTGGAACATTTTCTGGTGGTACTATTCAAATCGGAAATGGATCAACTCCGGCATCAACTGTTATTAACATTAATTCAGCAGTTGCCTTAAATAATTTAACGGTAAATAGTTCTGACGCAACAGCAAAGCTTATCACTAACAATCTATCTTTAAATGGTGGATTAACTGTATCATCTGGTACTTTTAATGCGAATAGTTTAAATTTAAGTCTTAAAAGTGATTGGTCGAATTCCGGAACATTTACGAATACTGGGAGCACTGTAACATTCAATGGAACATTAGCTCAAAGCATTTCAAAAAGCGGAGGTGAATCTTTTAATAATTTGACAATAAGTAATCCGACAAGTGGAGTTACCTTACTTAGTAATATAAGTGTTGCAGGAGTTTTGGGTTTATCAGGCGGAACCCTAACATCAACAAGTACAAATTTATTGACCTTAGGTAACAGTGCAACGATAACAGGCGGGTCATCTTCGAGTTACGTAATAGGACCGTTAGCAAAAAACACAAATTCAATAACCGCTTTTACTTTCCATGTTGGAAAAGGAAGTTCATATCTTCCGATTGGTATTACTCCCAGTTCAACTGGGCAAACTACATTCACTGCCGAATACTACAATTCAGCATATTCAAATACTACAACATTTGGTAGTGGAATAGCGGCGGTAAGCGTCAACGGATATCACGAATTAACAAGGTCAACAGGAGGAACACCTTCCGACGCAACATTAAAAATTTACTGGAATGCAAATTCTGGTGTCTCTACACTTTTTTTGTCGGATTTAAGAGTTGCTCACTGGACAGATGCATTTTGGGAAAGTTTAGGTAAGAGAAATGTAACAGGAGACGCTTCGGGCGGCTCTTTGGAAACGTTTTTAGCTGTTGCTTCATTCGGTCCATTTGTATTAGGTTCATCTACAACAAACAATCCTCTTCCTGTAGAATTATCATCATTTACCGGCAATTCTGTGGGCAGAAATATTACGTTAAAGTGGTCAACAGCAAAAGAAACAAATAACTTGGGATTCGAAATTCAAAGAATCAAGATAGATCAGCCCGATAATTGGTCAAGAGTAGGTTATATTGAAGGAAGAGGCAACACGACTAATTTAACAAATTATACATATACTGATAAGATGTTATTGACCGGAAAATATAAATACAGACTGAAACAAATTGACATAAACGGTAATTTCAATTATTTCAGCCTAAACAGCATTATTGAAATCGGAGTACCCAATAAGTTTGACGTATCGCAAAACTATCCGAATCCGTTCAATCCCACAACTAAAATAAATTTCGATTTACCCGCCGATAGCAAGGTTACATTGGTTATATATGACGTAACAGGCAGGCAAGTCACGAAACTCCTGAATAACGAGTTACGCACAGCAGGATATTATACAATGGATTTCAATGGAAGTAGTTTCGCGAGCGGAATATATTTCTACAGATTCATCGCCGAATCCGCCGGCAAGCAAACAGTTATCTCGAAGCATATGACTTTAATAAAATAACATTTTTTTAGAAACTCGTCATTCGTCACTTTCTAACGACGCTATACAAAAACCCTGCAGATTTAACCACCTGCGGGGTTTTATGTAACTACTCCATATATAAAAATAAGTTACACAGAGTTACACAGAGTTGCACGGAGTTGCACGGAGTTGCACGGAGAAGAACTTTTGATAATAAGAGCAAAATCTTATTTTTGAGTTGCCATATCGAATACCAAAACGCCGTAGGTGTGACATATCTGTGGTGAGTAGTTACCAAAAAAGTTATAGTAAATATAAAATAAATGGAGTATTTTCGCTTATAGATTATTTGGGTAAATTTACCGGAAGTATTAGAAAAAAAGAGCAAAAGACGTTACACAGAGAGGTCACAGACCTGCCTGCCGTCTACCTGACGCAGACAGGCAGGCAGGGAAGACTCAGAGTTTCACAGAGAAGAGCTTTTCTGAAATAATCCTGATCCTGAAACAAGTTCAGGATGACAAGGATAGGGTTTCAGGACAAGTTACAGAGTTAACTTTGTTGTTTTTATTAACTTTCTAAATTGTAAAATATAATTATGCATGATTCATTTTGGAAACACCATATAGAAAAATTTTTCCCGGATTTTATGGAGTTATATTTTCCATCCGCATTTGAAAAAATTAATTGGAAGCGGAAGTTTGACTTTCTTGACAAAGAGTTGCAGGAAATTTCATCGAAAAACATTTTAGGGAAAAAATTTGTTGATAAACTTGTAAAGGTTTTTTTGAAATCAGGAAAAGAGGAATGGATTTTAGTTCATATTGAAATCCAAAATACTCAGGATAAGAATTTTGAAGAGCGGATGTATGTTTATAATTACAGAATATTTGATAAATATAAACAAAAGGTTGCGAGTTTTGCATTGCTATGCGATGAAAGCAAAACCTGGAAGCCGGAAAAATTTGAATATGAATTGCTTGGCTGTAAAATACTGCTCGAGTATCCTACGGTAAAACTTTTAGAATATCGCTCCAAACAAGAGGAATTGAGCGATAAAAAGAATGCCTTTGCGGATATTACTTTGGCGTATTTATCTGCAATTGATACAAAGGACTCAACGCAAAGAAGATATGAAAAGAAAATAGAATTGATAGAAAAGTTAATTGAAAAAGGTTATAGCGGATATAAAACAACTGAAATATTTTTATTCGTAGATTTTTTGGTAAGTTTACCGGAAGTATTAGAAAAAAAGATAATTTTAAAAATTCATAATTTAGAGGAGATAAAAAAAGTGGAATATATATCAAGCGTAGAAAGAATCAGCAGAAAAGAAGGAATTAAAGAGGGAATTAAAGAGGGAATTAAAGAGGGAATTAAAGAGGGAATTAAAGAGGGAATTAAAGAGGGAATTAAAGAGGGAATTAAAGAGGGAATTTCCGAAAATCAAACATCATTTGTTTTAAAAATGTTAGCAAGAGGTTTAGATATGGAGTTAATTTCAGATATATCCGGATTATCTAAATCAGCAATAACAGCATTAAAGCAAAAACGAACAACTTACTCAAGGAAGAAACAACCCTCACTTGCCGTAAAAGAAACACAGGGCAAGAAAAAATATAAAGAAAGGTAATATCAGACTTTAGACACGAATTATCACGAACCCGAGAATAAGAGCAAAATAAGTTACACAGAGAAGAACTTCCTTGCGTGTAATAGCAAAATTTTCTTTCTTAGTGTTTCCTTGTTTCTCCGTACTTCTCCGTGTCTCTGTGTAACTTCTTTTTATTGCATATATCTACTGTAATGCTTCAAGGCAAATCGGACAAATCGACTTTTTAAGTAAGGATGATTTATTGATTTAAGTTTTATGTTACTTTTCGGGTGCGTGTTCAAAAAATTCAAAACTACGAAATAAAGACATTTTGAATTTTTTGAACACATTGGTTTCCGATTTCAAAACTGATTTCAATGATTTATATGTATTTTTTTGAAATTGATTTGTATATTAATAAAAAAAATCAGAAATGAAGATATTAAGAATATATTTAGATACATCAGTAATTTGAGGTTGCTTTGACCAAGAGTTTGCAGAATATTCTAATATTTTATTAAATGAGGTTATAGAAAGAAAAATAATAGGAATAATATCTGATATAACTATTAAGGAACTATCTTTTGCACCTGATTCGATTTTTGATTATTTCAATTCACTATTATACAAATTTGAAATTATCAAAACAAACGATGAAATCGAATAATTGGCAGATTTATATTTGACGGAGGGAATTGTTTCACATAAATTCAGAAACAACTGCCTTCATATTGCCTTGGCTGCATTTTATAATATAGATCTATTAGTTAGTTGGAATTTTATACATATTGTTAATTTCGATAAAATAATAAAATTCAATTCTGTGAATTTAAAAAACGGATATAAAACTTTACAAATTTATTCTCCAAGGGAGGTAGTATTTCAAGATGATAAAGAGTAAAAGTCAAAAAACTAACAAAAATAAATCTCCTAAAGTTATTGAGAATTTTAAAGCAGTTGAATGGACACGCAAAATCCGTGACAAGATGTATGAAGAAAATCAAAAGACCAACATCCATCAATATGTGAAGAAAATATTGTCATAAGCTTACGTAATAAGGCTTTAATTGAGCGGAATAGTGTTCTGATTTTAAAAAAGGATAAGGGCGGCAAAGTATTTTTCTCACAAAATCATGCCGCCCTTATTCAATGTTAAATTCTCAATTTTCAATGTACAATTGAAGAACTTCACATACTATTTAGTAGTCGAGTAGTCTCCGGCGCCACATATTACGGTATAATGGAAATGAGCGGCAATCTATGGGAACGTCTTGTAACTATCGGTAATACTACAGGCAGAGCATTTAATGGCACACACGGCAATGGAGTATTAACTTCCAATTCCAATTAAAGCATTATAAGGCAACGCCTACGGCGTTAAAGAGAAAAAGAAACTTAACACTTAACACTTAACACTTAACACTTAACACTTAACACTGCATAACCTGTTTATACCGCCGGTGAATAAATCTTCGGAAATTATCTTTAAATCACCGGTAAATTCTTCGTAGTTTATTTTTTCTATCCATTTTATTTCATCGAGTAATTTCGCAGGAAATGAGTTTAGTATTTCGCAAATTACTAATGGGTCAATTGAGGCATCTTTCTCCCTCGCTTCAGCCGCTAACTCTTTCCAGTCGTATTTCATTCTTCTTGAAATAAAAACTAAATCAACTATATCTTTGGCTTCATAACGGTATAATGCAGATATTTTGTTTGATAATATATTTCTCAGACTGTCTATCTTCCCTAATGTTTCATCATGCCCGAATTTTCCGTAATGCGGTGCGATGTCGTTTACCAGGTCAATTTTTAAAATTGTTTCGGTATCGCAGCGGGTTATAATAAATTGCGTAAAATCTTTATACCGCCTGATATCCTGTGTTTCATAGCGTATCGTTTGCCCTTTTTTCATTTTCTCTAATTCAGCATAAAACTTCTGAATATAACCGCTGTATTTATCGTCATCGTTTACGAATAAATCAATATCATCAGAATATCTGTAAGAATTATAATACCTGCTTAATGCCGTACCACCTGTTAGATAGAATGGTATTTCTAAGTCTCGAACGACTTTCAGAATCCCATCCTGAATCGGATACAACTTCGTTATGTAATAATTTTCTCGCAAATTCGAGCCTCTTTTGTAAATCTTTGAATCTTATTTTTTTGATAAATTCTTTGGTTAATACTAAACGCAAATTTTCAATTCCAAGTAAACTGACTATTTCGTACCAGTAAGCCCTTTCAAATATCCTGATAAGTATTCTTTCAGCTTTGTCATCATATAATCTATTATCGTTCAGAAAATCCTCTAATGGCTTTATGTCAACATTGTAATCCCAGAAAATCTTATCTAAATTTATTTTATCCATACAAGCCCAATATAAATCATTTAATAAAATAAATCTGTGTAAATCCGCACTATCGTACCGGCAGGAATTCTCCATAAAAAAGCAAATTGCAACTACTCGGCGTCTAAAAAAGAATTTCACAGAGTCACACAGAGAATAACTTTGTAACAACTTGACAAGTTTTCGTGTCCCTTTGATTTCATAGAATTAACCCATTGCTATTAACAGGCAACGCCTACGGCGTTGAAAAGCAAAATGAACTGTCATAAGTGTAGCACTTAACACATAACATTTAAAAAAGCTGTCAAATTGTTTTTACAAATTGATATTTCTTTATTCGGCTATCGGAAGTAACTAAAGGTATATTTTTTGTGATTGCAGTTGCAACAATAATTTGATCCATTGGGTCTTTATGAAACTTTCCCTGCAAATTGGTTGATTTTAAAATAATCTCCAAAGATAAATCTATAATTTGGATTCCGGGATAACTAACTGCTTCTTTAAGCCATTTATTTATTTTGTAAGGTAAAACAATTTTACCCAGCTCATTTAATTTTGCAATTTCCCATAAAGATATTATACTAAGACCTAAACCTATATTTTCATATTCCTGAATAATTCTTTTTTGTTTAACAGATAATTTATTATCACCCATTACCCACCAAACCCAAATGTGAGTATCCAGTAATATCATTTATTAAACTCCCATTGACTTTCCGGTATTGAATCGAAAGGATTTTCAAATTTATATTTCAAACCGCGGAGTGAATATTTTTTTTTGTTTAAATTTTTTGATGGTTTTTCTTCAACTATTAATAATAGCTTTTGATTTTTATGAAGTTTAACAGGAATAAGGGGTTTTAGATTTTCACCATCATATTTTAAGGGTATTGTTAAATAGCTCATTTTTAAACAATTTTAATTAATAATTATAAGAAATAATAAGATATTTAACTATACTATTCAATTCATAAAAGTATTTTTGGTTTAGAGATATCGCATTGACTCATAATAGAATGTAACCGTAATAGCAGTAAATTATATTTTTCTCAAGCTGACTTAACACTTAACACTTAACACTTATTTTCTCATTTTGAGAAAATCTGTCTCAAAATGAGAAAAATATTATTTCTGAAACTCTAAAATTTTGCTATTTTAGGCGTTTTTATTTGGCACAGATATTGCGAGGTTAATTGAATTTGGCTGTATTTTAATATTGAATATATGCAATAAAAAGAAGTTACAGAGATAAGATAACGAATAATAAAGCTCTTTTTTCAAAATATATATTTTTTAATAATTATAAAAAAACAAACATAAGATGAATTTATTTTACTCAGTTTTACTAACAGTATTGTTTACCGTATTATTTGTGCAATCAGCAAATGCACAAGGTCACCGTAACCGGATCAACCGGCGCAAATGCAACCTATGCCAGATTAGAACTTGCTTTTACGGCAATTAATGGCACTGTACAAACAGACAATAATATTATAATAACAATTACCGCCAACACAACCGAGTCAGCTTCAGCCGTGTTAAATGCCGGTGCATGGACTACTTTAAATATCTATCCCACAGTTACCGGATTAAGCATTACCGGCAACCTTGAAGCACCGCTTATTGACCTGAACGGCGCCGATAATGTTACCATCGACGGACGCGTAAATGCCACAGGTGCAACAAAAGACCTCATCATTACCAATACCAGCACTGCGGCGATGCCGGGAACATCCACCATCCGTTTTATTGACGATGCCAATACCAATACGGTAAAATATTGTACACTCAAAGGTTCAAGCACCGATGCGGAAGGCGGAGTATTGTTTTTCAGCACCACCAACGCTCCTAACAATACATATACCGCAACAGCCGGAAAGATTAACGGTATCGCTGCAACCAGCGGAACCAACACTATTTCAAACAATACCGTAAGTGATTTAACCATTGCCAATAGAAATACGGCTAAGGATGCTACCGCTTCTGTTATTGGAATTGTGCAAACAAGTACAACTCCTGCGGCACAAACCGTTAGCGGCAATACCATTTATAATTTATCGAACACGAACTCGTCCTTTGGAGGAGGGGTAATTGGTATCTATTATGCGGGACCTGCCACGGCAAGTACGGTTTCGTGTAATTTTATACACAGCCTGTCGATAAGTAGCGCCACCAATGGATCCGGTGTCTATGGAATGTATATCAATGGAGGGACAACCACCTATTCCAACAACATTATCAGATTGGGGGACAATACGGCAATTAATGTTTATGGGATACAAGAATCGAACGGTACTAATAATTATTATTTTAACACCGTGTATATTGGCGGATCCCCGACAACAGGAGGCTTTTCCAGCATCGGTGCAAACAGCCAAAGCAACGCTACAAGGAATTTCATGAATAATCTGTTTATAAATGCCAGATCCAACAATGGCGGCGCAACAGGAACTCATTATGGTGCTGCATTCAATACCACATCACTTACAATTGATTACAACGATTACATAGCCTCAGGAACCGGTGGGGTTTTGGGTTTCTTCGGGGCATTCTGCACTACACTGGCTGAAATCAAAGCGGCTTATCAGAATGCACACAGTTTAAATACCGATCCGTTGTTCCACTCGCTGACTAATCTGCATGTAATGCCTTCTTCGCCGGTCATTAACGCAGGTACATTTATCGCGACCATTACTACAGATTATGACGGAACAACAAGAAATGCTACAACTCCGACAATCGGAGCTTATGAACAAACATTTAATACTGTAACATCAAGCGGAACAGTGCATAATCCTCCTGCATCCGAATCTGAATTAATTCCTCTCACAGTAGCAGGCGGGGTTACTTTCACTCCGACCACAGCTCTGACAGGAAACGTAAACGGATATTATTTTACTGCCGGCAGAACAGGCTCTGCCCCGGCGGGTATAGTTGATATTTCCCCCTATTTCTGGGCTTTATCAACTGACATTACATCTATTAATACAGGTATAAAATTCTATTTTGATAATATTCCATCTAATGGAATTACAGATTATACGACAATAAAGTTACTCAGAAGAGACGGACCCGGGTCAAACTGGACTGAATATTCAGGTTATACAAATTTCAGTACTTATATTCAGGCAAACGGAGCTACAGGTTTTTCGGAATGGGCAATCGGAGGTTCTGAAGATAACCCCTTACCGGTGGAACTTGCTTCGTTTACATCGGATGTCAACGGACGGAACGTAAAACTAAACTGGATTACTTCTTCGGAACAAAACAACGCCGGATTTGATGTCGAAAGAAAAACGGTTACAGGTATCTGGTCAAAGGTTGGATTTTTACAGGGAAAAGGTACTGCAAACACTCCTTCAAATTATTCGTTTGAAGATAAGAATCTTAACACGGGCAAATACAATTACAGATTAAAACAAATTGACGTTAACGGAAACTTCTCATTCCACAATTTAAACACTGTTCTGGAAGTTGGATTACCGGCTAAATTTGATTTAAGCCAGAATTACCCGAATCCGTTCAACCCGGTAACTAAAATAGACTATCAATTGCCGTCAGACGGGAAAGTATCCATCCGTATTTATGATATTACGGGACGCGAAGTTAAAACACTGATGAACAACGTACAGCGCACAGCGGGATATTACACGCTTGATTTCAATGGAAGTAGTTTCGCGAGCGGAATATATTTTTATAGATTTATCGCTGAATCCGCCGGCAAGCAGACTGTTATCTCGAAGCGTATGACTTTAATCAAATAACGGCATTATTTTTGAAACTCGTTATTCGTCACTTTGTAACGACACTATATAAAACCCCCGCAGACTTAACCACCTGCGGGGTTTTATGTTATTATAATTAACACATTGCTATTAACAGGTAACGCCTACGGCGTTGAAGAGTAAAAAACTGTCATAAGTGTAACACTTAACAATTAACACTTAATCACTTAATCACTTAACTCTTAATTCGCATACACAACGCGTCCTTCTTTGATGGTTTTCAGGATTTTTATATCCTTAATCTTTAGAGGGTCAATTGTAAGCGGGTTACCGCTGAGTATTACAAAGTCGGCAAATTTTCCCTTTTCAATAGTGCCTTT
>Ga0247841_10008912_pt1 | contig 14219 bp, 13 predicted proteins | sample LaCruzMarch2015__2_FD_192410 | JGI IMG/M metagenome (GOLD analysis project Ga0247841, IMG submission 192410) | Freshwater microbial communities from meromictic Lake La Cruz, Castile-La Mancha, Spain - LaCruzMarch2015_18m | ecosystem: Environmental > Aquatic > Freshwater > Lake | place: Spain...
TTTAGGGTCTCTATTTAAAAACCTACAAGCCTCTTCCATTACATACTGATGCGATATGCCATGAAAACCAATTTTCTTTAAACCATATTTCCTAGAAATCTTAACTGGCAATGCATAGGTAGAGAACTCCGCGGGGATAGTCTTATGGAACGCGGTATCAAACACAACAAACTGCTTTACCGGCTTATATTTACGATTGCAAAATTCAATTAATTTATAAACTATTGGGTTATGAATTGCCGCTAAGCTTAAAGTTTCTTCTAATTGTTTTAAAACAATCTTATCTACTTTTGTCGGTTTATTAAAAAGATTACCTGGGTGAACGTAACGATGCGCGAAAATATCAAAAGTTATTTCTTTATTACTTTGCGCGTCTTTACTGATTAAACTCAAAACTTTTTCTAAAGCGCTACAATGGTCCACAAGCTCACACTTAATAACTTTTTCTTTGCCTAAAACAGAATGCGTAATTAAAGAAGCACCCTGTGTTTTCGTCCCTACTCTTTGCGCCTCTCCCCCAAGAAGCTCTTCTTCATTTGGCATACTGATTATCTTATATTTTAAAGAAGAACTGCCGCAGTTTAATGCTAAGATATTAACCTTATTTCTTTTATATTTCATCACTACTCCAGCCGAATGTCGGTACTCCGATATTTCTTTGAATAATCAACGCTTGTCCATATGCTGCTCTCTCTAATTTATCCATACTTAAGGATTCCGCTCCGGAATCTATCAAATCCTCATGACCGGCACCAAAACCAATTGTCGGTATATTTAATTCTGCGCAAGTATAAGAACCCTCTGTAATAATTTTTTTCCAATAACCAAAAGAAGATTTAAAACCGCTATCCGTTAAGCTTTTGAGTGAATTCAAAGCAAAGCTCTGATGGCTTTCCATTACCCAGGGTTTAAATTCTTTTTTCGAAACCAGTTCCATCCCAGTATGAGTTTTTACTTTTTCCATGGCCAAAACAGCATTAATCGTTACATCTGGCTCTCCTTTATACACATTCTTGGCGATAGTTTTTGCCTTATCTAAAATGCCGCTAAGATTTTCCTCCGGTATAAACACCCTGTCCACGACTACCCTGAATTCATTCAGCTCTTCCTTCGGCTGGTATCCGCTGTAGCGAACATCCTTGATTCTAAGATTTGAATATCCCAAATTAGAATCACTCGGTAATTGTTTCGAAGCTTTTTCTAGTTCATTTATTAAGGGAAACATCGTTCCCAACATGTTCATCCCCCGATTCTCCAGAAAATTTCTATTTAATCTACCCTTCACAATTATTTCATACTCCATTCTTCCTTTATGCCCCAGATTTATATTAAAATCAGTAGGTTCACAAAGGACGACTCCCCGAATTTTCTTAAGTTTGGATTTTAATTGATTTTCAAAGAGATATTTTATTCCAAAATCACAACAAGCAAGCCTGGGCACGCAGCAAATAATCAAATCTCCAGTCAAAGGCAGCAATGTCCTTTTTATAAGCGCCGCTGAATACACGCTGGAGATTATCCCCGCCTTAAATTTTACCACTCCGCTTTTAAGTTGAGCTTCAGTTTTATCTTCTCCTTGCGGTAGGATGTCCAAATGAGCAATCGCCACCAAAGCCCCTTTATTCTCATATCCTTTTATAATTCCGATCAGATTACCAGCCTTATCGCTAGTCACTTTATCAAAATCCAGTTCTTTCATCTCCTGCGCTATTAGCTTAGTAAATTCCGTCGTATTGCTACCAATGGAATTACAATCCGCTATTTTACGGGAAAATTTAATCAACGATTCATTTAAACCTTTCGCCTTAGATTTTATTAATCCTTCCATCTTACCCCTCCTGTTTTATACTAGTTAACAAAATTAATCTTAGCTTAACAAAAACATTAAAAAAATTTCCGCTTAAAAAGTTGGCGGTGTAATCACCCAAACCGCCTCCGCCTCTTCTTTGCCAATATTCTTAAATGAATGCGGAACGCTGGAATTAAAATAAAAACTGTCGCCTTTCTTTAAAACATATGCTGTGTCATTTAAAGTAATCTCTATTGCTCCTTTGATCACTAAAACAAACTCTTGCCCAAAATGTCTGTAGGAAGCATCTCCCGAGGTTGCCTTTTCGTTTAATTTAAATAGCAGGGGTTCCATTTGCTTATTCGCATCTGGAGAAGTTAAAAGATAAATATTGACACCTTTACCTACCTCCTGCAAATGCCTTCTCTGGCTCAATTTGACTACAGGATTATCACTAACCTTTTGTCCTTCTCCGATTAAGCTGCCTACTGTGGTTAAAAGAGTATCCGCGATATTCTTTAAGCTAGACAGTGACGGTGAAGCCTTTCCAGTTTCAACCTGAGACAAGAAACTAGCGCTAACATTAAGTTTCTTAGCCAAAGCTCTTAAAGTAATTCCCTTTTCTTCCCTCAATCTTCTTATATTCACGCCTACGATCTTCATCTTTTCTGCCTCCAAAAGAAGCTTACCTTACAAAACTACACTTGTCAAGCCCTATTTAACAAACATAAATTATTTGAAGTACAACTTAACATGTTTTTTTCTCTTTTAACCATTATAAAGAATTTAAAACGTCACTTATTTTCCAAAACCTTCTTTATCGCACTATTCAGCTGTTCAAAATCAGAAGGTTTAGTTATATAGATATCCGCGCCAATAACTCTGGCAACAATCCGGTCAATATCAGTGTCTTTGCCAGTCAACATGATAATCGGGGTCTTATTAAATACAGGATCACTACGGATTTTTCTACAAACTTCATCCCCATTTAACTTAGGCAGCATAATATCCAAGATTACTACATTTGGTTCTTCGCTTTTTAATTTCTCTAATGCTTCCTCTCCGTCAAGAGCGGTAATTACCTTATAACCTTTAACTTCAAGATTAAGCTTAAGAATTTTTAATAAGTCCACCTCATCATCAACAACAAGGATTTTCTTTTTCAAACTCGAATTATTATTCAATTTTTTCACCTATTTTCATCTTGAGCTTACTTTACACTAAATCTACCCTAATGCTACTGTTTTTATTGACTGCTCCCCCATCAACAGTTAAGTAAACAGTGTACGTAACATCTTGCCTCATTATTAGTTATAAAAGAAATCTTTTGGTTCAAGCTTCTAGCATTTGTTTCGCGAACCTTTAGCTGTCAAGTACTTACATACACTGTCTACTCAAAAAATTCTCTTTAACTTTATTTTTATAATTATATCATAAAGTATGCTTAAAAGTAGCAACTCCTACGAAAAACAATAGAAAATAAAATGTCCACCCTCTAGAGGCGGACATTCAGAATTACCCAAATACTAATTTATCTACTTAGAAAATATTTCTTTAATCCATAGAATAGCAAAACGAGTATTAAAGAATAAACTCCAATGTAAACTTTCTTTCTGCTGATTGGTTGAATAACCAAACTCCCCGGAGTTATTTTCTTTATTTCAGAAGCATGAATATCTAGATCACCTCCATGCTCCAAGCAACTTCGATGAAACGTCCCGGAAACTTCTACAATGTCTCCATTTTTATGATAATCCCCGGCATAAAGAATATTTCGGATTATCGCCTTGGGAGCCCAAATACCAATCGCTATCGTGCCATCATTCACATGCAACCATGCGTAATCTCCGCGGACCATTACCTCTCCTATGACCTCTCCTCTATAGTTAACAGTTTTACCGTCATACTGTTTAGCATTATTTATTAATTCCAAACTCGTAGGTGTCTGAGCAAAACAACGAGAACTGGGAAGAATAAGCATCAAACATAAAATCACGAAAAAGAATAAACTTTTCACTTTTATTTACCTTTCACATAGGCTACAAAAAAACCAAATAGCGCAAAAACTGACATTAACTCCAGCCTTCCTGCCCACATTTCAATTATATAGGTAACTTTTAATATTGCCGGCATACTTGTATCGGTTATCCCACAGGAAAGCCCAACATTTGCAGCTGCAGAGGTTGACTCAAAAAGAGCTTCCAAAAAAGGATATCCCAACCATACCCCTACTAAAGTACCCAATCCATAAAGAAAAAGATAACCCATCGTAACAATTAAAACTGCGCGTATCTGCGTATCTTCAATAAACATCGTTTTTATATGATGAAATTTCTGCGCTACAACCGCGCTTGGCGAAAGCATCATTTTTTTTATATCTTGCCTGAATGCCTTATATATAATTCCCACACGCAGCATTTTAATACCACCGGCTGTAGAACAAGCACAACCTCCCAACGCCATGGAAAGAATTATCCCGCTCAACGCTAAATCCCCCCACTCTTTAATGAACTGCTGCGCATATATTGTCATATAACCGGTTGTAGTTTGTCCGGAAACAAGCTGAAAGAACCCCTTACGAAAGAGTATCATTTCATCCGAATAAACGCCCAATCGCCTCAAGCCAGCCATGGTAATCAAAGTAACAATCATAATTACAAACAAGAGAGTCCGCGTTTCAATATTCTTCCAAATTTCTTTAAAATTCCCCTTCCAGATTTGATAATGCAAATTAAAATTAAATGAGCCGATAACCATAAAGAAAATTATGACAATTTCATAGATCAGGCTGTGATAATAAAGAATGTTCGGTGATTGCGGGGAAAAACCTGCGGTATCAAATCCAGCCATAAAAATACAGGCGCCATGAAAAAACGCGCTTTGAGGTTTCAATCCAATAGAGATCCCTACCAGGCCTAACACAATAGTCCCTAAAATTAAATATACTATACTAATTATCCAAATAAACCGCGCTGTGTTAATAACATTAGGAACTAATTTTTCATCGCGCCCTTCCCCAAGATACAAATTAAACGTTCCGCTAGTACCCTTGACCAAAAATGAAATCGCAATAATAGCAATTCCCTGCCCTCCCAGAAAAGGCCCTAAATGACGCCATAAATTATGGCTTTGGGAAAGATGATCTAAATCCTGAACAAGAGTCAATCCGGTTGTAGTAAAACCCGACATAGTTTCAAAACAAGCATCCAGAAACGATTTATAATGGCCACTCAATAACAACGGTATAGCGCTAAGCGCCATCGCCGCCAGCCAGGAAAAAGCGATCACTACCATTGCCTGACCGGTGTTTAACTCTTTATCTGTTTTACACAGCCAGCTTAAAGCCAAACCAATAAATATAGCAATATTAGCGCTGATCAAAAAATCCAAAGCAGGATTAGGCTCTCTAAATAAAACCAGCCCCGTAATAAATGGCAAAAACATGGTCAGGCCAATACCAAGGATTATTCTTCCCAGATAATAACCAATGTTCTTAACATCACTTACTTGAGGCCTAAGTATCATCGTATATACCAAAAGGCTAACGCAAATAAAAAACCTATGCCAATAATTACCATTGCATACACCATTTCCCAGAATATTCCCAGCGTAACAGTATAAAAAATAGCTATTTTCTTCATAGTATTTAACAAAAAACCAGAGAATGAAATACTCTGGCACTGTGCAAAACCTAACTTATCTTTATGTTTATTCTATTAGATTACGATACGCTTGACGAACAAGGAAGGCAAGTCAAAAAAAGGTCAAAATGAAGATTTTATCATCGCCAACTCAGACGGTAGCCTACTCCCGGCTCCGTAAGAATATAGATAGGACGATCCGGATTAGGTTCGATTTTGCTGCGCAGATTACTCATCGTTACACGTAAAAGATGTAAAATGCCTTCATAATCTTCTGTTTTATCCCAAATCTCGCGTAGAATTTGTTTATGCGTAAGAACTTTACCAGAGCTTAAAAGAAGAAACTTGAGAGTGTCATATTCAGTAGGAGATAAATCAATCTGATTATCTTCGACGGTAACCCGACGGCTAGTAACATCCATCACAAGTTTACCTGTTCGCAGGATTTGATCTTTTTCTAATGGCAAAAGACGCCTCATCACCGCCTTCAAACGCGCCAACAATTCTCCAACTGAAAAAGGTTTGCTAAGATAGTCATCTGCTCCGGCATCAAGCGCAGCAATTTTCTCCAGTGGATCATCCCTTACCGATAAAATGATGATCGGGGTTTTTGTTCGTTTACGAATTTTTACAATAACTTCTCTTCCGTCCATATCCGAAAGCCCTAAGTCAAGAATAATGACATCTGGATGAACACTAACCGACTCTATTAGGGCTTCTTTACCTTTTACTGCTTCAAAAACACTATAACCATACGCCGAAAGAGATGTCTTAAGAAAACTACGTATGGATTTTTCGTCGTCAACAACCAGAATTCTTAAATTATTCTGTTCTGTCATTATGCTTTTACTCCAGCGGAAGCTCTATAATAAACGTAGTACCTTTACCAAGAACACTTTCTACGCTAATATGGCCGCCATGAGCCTCAATAATATTTTTTGAAATACTTAACCCTAACCCGGTTCCTAGTACATTTTGAGCACGCCCAACCCGATAAAACTTGTCAAAAATACGTCCCAGGTCTTCCTGGGGAATTCCATAACCATAATCCTGCACAGAAACACGTATTTTATTGCCAATACAAGAAGCCTCAATATTAATGGAAGAACCCTCAAAAGAATACTTTAAAGCATTGTCAATAACATTCGAAAATGCCTTGAGCATATACGGAAAATCTACGTTTACTTCAGGTATCTCCTTCGGAATATTTATTTTTATGTTTCGGCTACCTATCTTATCTTTTAACTGTTCAAGACAAGCTCCTATAAAATCCCTCAAATCACATAACTTTTTAGAAATCCGTAATACTCCGGATTCAGACCTCGTCATATCCAGAATATTATTTACTATGTGATTCAACCTCTCAGATTCACCACGAGCCGTCTCTAAAAGCTCATTTTTTTGCTGTTCATTAAGGTTTGATCTGTTATCTAAAAGAGCGCTCAAAGTCCCGGTAATCGATACAAGCGGTGTTTTTAAATCATGAGAAATTGAGCTTAAAAGCGCAGAATGGAGTTTCTCTGTCTGTTTTTGGATAATTTGCGCTCTGACTTTTGAAGTAAGCGTACTTACAATAAGGCCAACTGTCAGAAAAGCCCCAAAGGTAAAAAGATACTCGAAATCGTGAACATTCAAAGTAAGATACGGAGGGATTAAAAAGAAATCGAAAGCAAGGACACTCAATACTGAGGTTACAATCGCTGGCCCCTGCCCCCAACGAATAGCGACTATTACTACGACCAAAAGGTAAAACATCACGATATTTGTCGGCTCAAGTTTTCTTTTGACAAACTCACCCAACAAGGTCATGGCAAGAACAAGCCCAACGCTTATCAAATAGGGATAAATTTTGTTACCCGACATCTCTGTCTTTTGCATATATTAAAGCTCCTGAATTATATTCTACCACGACTATTCTTAACCTCAAGAGATAAGGATACTAACTAAATAGCGGAAGTGATTTCCGTGAAGACGCCCAGAAAGAAATTATCATATAAACACTCATCGTAAACAAGTAAACAAAAAGGCTATTGATCACATTCAATCAATAGCCTTTAGCCTCTCCCACTGTCCCTGTTTAGCTAAAATTTGATTTTATACCCGCCGTAGAATGTTAAGCCCCAATCCTGATAACCTGGTACAGTCTGATATTTTACATTGCCCACATTTCTTATACCAGTGTAGATAGAGTGAGTAATATTGTTACGTTCAAAGGTATAGCTTGTGTTTAAATCTCCCTGCCAGTAATCTCCGATATCTTCGTATACACTGCCGATTACCAGAGAATTATCTTGGTAGCCGCTTACCCTTTTTACTGTAGTGTTAAACTCCCAGCCGTTATGTTGATAGTTTAGCCCGATATTACCTACGTATGGAGGAATAGTAGAATCTCTTGTATGGTTAGTTTCATCTCGGGAATATATCTGTGAAAAATTAAAAAAATATGAGAGGCCTTCCAAAAGCGTGCCTTTTAACTCCAGTTCAGCTCCATATCTTTTTACATCGGTAGCTTGATAATAAGATACTGTTGGACTTACGTATACCGATTTGGGCATATTTGAAATATCCCTTTGAAAACCGGTAAGAGTAAGGTTTAATTTCTTAGACCACTTACCGATATAACTTATATCATAACGATTTTCTTTCTGAGTGCCTAAAAGGTTATGGTTTGAGTCTGCATATATTGCATCGGCTTGGCTAGATATTGAATATCGAGTTGAGAAACCGTGTTTTTCAAATGGCCAAATAGTTGCGCCTATGGCGCTATTTATATTCGGATCAAGCCATTTATTAGTATATGTTCCAGTTGTCCCGCCGGATTCAATATAATTAATTCCTTTGGAAACGTGCTTAAGGTCCCATCTAATCCCGCCATCAAGGATGAGTTTATCTTCCAAGAGCCTGACCTCATCGTGTGCGTATGCGCCATAATCCTGCTCTTTCCTGGGAGTACCTTCATAAAAGAGTTTTCCCGTAGGACAGTTCCAGTTATTAAATTGCGCTCCGAAGCGCAGGGTATTAAAGGTGGGAATAGAGAATGTCTGGCGCAGACTTAGCCCACTGGTGATATCTCTATTTTGCATATCATTTGCACCTGCCATAGGAGGGTAAGACGCTATTTGCTTTGTGCTTTGATTCATGATCAGTGTTGCTTGCTGGTAATCATGATAAGCAGTAATATTTGTAGATGAGCGTTCATTCCAGGCGTGCAGAATATCCAAGTTTACCATCGCATCCATTGATGGATCATATTCCCAAATATCGTATCTACGTGTCCCAAAAGACATTTGTTTCTGAAGCCCAAAATAACCTTCGTCAAAATGTAAAAGCATATTTACCCTAGAGCCATAGTCTCCGTATTGTTTATTTAGCAGGGAAGTAATACCTGTGGACTCGCGATTAGCATTACGGTTACTCGGGCCGTTTGAGGCAGTATGCTCTATGTTAAGCAAGTAGCTTACATCCATAAACTTGCCAGCATTAGTAATACTTTCATCCTGGGTATTAAAATTGCCATATTCAAGTTTCACTTCTGTGCCTTTTTCTTTTTCCGGCCGTTTAAGTTTTACATTTACTACACCGCCATAACCCGGAGTGCCTCCTGAGCTGGAAGTATTTGGAGAGCCATATGCCAGGTAGCTTGAGTCTCTTATTACCTCCACCTCTTCAATTAAAGTAGAAGGTAAACCACTCAAGATTCTATAATCTTGTCCAGGAGAAGCGCCGTTGATAAGCACATTTACATTTCTTTCGCCACGCATCTTTATCCGGGTAGAAAATTTTCGGCCCTGTTTTTCCAATATAACATCAGGAACATTTTCAATGGTTTCTATTGCCGTTTGTTTATGCGCTGCCTGGATTTCTTCTGCATCAACAACGGAAGTGGTGCCTTCTTCACTTGAAGGCACGCTGAGCGGGTAATAAACCGGGTCAATATAATAACCTCTTTGGGTGACGATGATTTTTTCCAAGGATGTAACCTTTTGATCATTTTCTTCTGCGTTAACGGGCGTTTGCTTCCAGGCAAGATAAACCATACAGACGAACAATAAAACTAAAAAATTCCTTCCCACTTGGATATCCTTTCGTTAAATGCAACTTAGTTGCATTGATAATTTAAAAAAATTATTTGTATATATTCTTTATCGCCGCCTGGCAAATATAGCCTTTAAAGCAATAAGGTCTCTTTTGAGAAGGCGCTTTTCTTACCTGGTTAACTACTGATACCAGTAAGAATGTAAATAGCACTATGGTAAAAAAAATGAAAATGTTTTTTTGCAGTCTAAAAGATGCATTCTTACAAAAAAATGTCATTTCTTCTCCTTTATACAGTTAAGGCAAATTCCTTCGATAGTTATTTCAATCGGCCCAGCGAATTTATTACTAAGCTTCCCCTTTACCATGGATTCAATCTCGGATGAATTTAATGGAATAACTTCCTTGCATTTTCTACAGATAAAACGAGGAGGAATATTTTGTTTACCGTTAGCCAAAGGGTCAATTAACTCATATCTTGAGATGTTGCCCAAGGTAAGTATTTTTCGTACGATTTCATTTTTTTCTAGCAACGCCAGAATCCTGTAAAGAGTAACTTTATTTATACTCTGTGATTTTCTTGCCTCTTTTAATATTTCATCAGGAGTAAGATTCTTCCTGGCAATAGTCAGGACTTTTATTATCAGCCTACGTAGATCCGTAGCAGAGATATTCTTACGCTTTAATAAATTTTTACACATGCATTTATTACACATGGCTATACTTATATCATAAATGCAACTAAGTTGCAAGAGAAATTTTAATTATTTTTTAATTTAAAGGTATCTCCACTAAGGACGGCCATCTATAAACAAATAAAGAAAAAGGCTATTGGCCGTTTCCGATTAATAGCCTCTAAACTCTCCTGTTATACAAGGAAGTTATTCCATTTTTATTGCTTTTTAGGATTTTTCTAGCTTCCGAATCAAATCTTTAGCTACTTTTTTTCCTGCAAGAAGCATTCCGCCAAATACCGGCCCCATGCGTGGACCGCCAAATACAGCATTTGCGCACATACCACAAGCATATAAACCGGGACAAATTTCCTTTGAATTCTTTACAATTGTTTCTTCACCTACATCCGCCCACATGGATTCCTCGCCTAATGTTTTTCCGGTTTTAGTCCTAAGCCTTATTCCGGATTTCCTTTCAACAATACGCGCTACTTCCGCCGGATGCCCCGTTGCATCCACAACAACTTTAGCGCGCATGGTAATCGGATCAACATGCAACTTCGCTATCTCAACCGCACTCCAATTTAATACTAATCCTTTCACTTCTTTGCTACGCACCATTACATCTTCAACGCTTATCAAGTTAAAGATCCTTAACCCAGCTTTTACTGCTTTAGAACAAATAGTCGAAACCGATTCAATAGAATCCGCTAAATAATAACCTGCCTCATAACGCCGACTTTTAATACCGAATTCATCCAGGATACCTTTAGCTTTATCTTGTACTACTATTTCATTAAACATGATCCCACCACCCCACATGCCACCACCAACCGAAAGCTTTCTTTCAAAAAGCACAACTTTTTTACCCGCCTTAGCCAAATAATAACCACATACCATCCCAGCCGGACCTGCCCCAACAATAGCAACATCAACGTCAAGCGCATCAATTAACTTTTTGTTATATGATTCAATAATCGCCTTAGAAATTTTGATTTCATCTAACTGCATAGCCTCTCCTTTTTTGCTAGTTATTTCTATCCTGATAATAAACTACCGATAAAAAACAAAAACCCTTATGCCAACTGCATAAGGGTTATACGCTCCTACCTCCTTTCCCTCCGCTGGCATTATCCAGATCAGGTTGTTTTGGGTAATCCACTTATTTCGCGGAACTCTCAGGCCGTATTACGACCTCCCCATTTTTATTTATAAGATAATTTTATCGCGTTCTCCCCGCTTGTCAAGCAGTTAAGGAATATTCCCGATAAAACGGACCAAAAATACAGCGTGGCAGAAAAACTCTCTGCTCCTTTACGATGCAGGATTGCGTTGGCTTCGCTTATATTTCTTATATAAAGTGGTAAAAATTCCCCCACCCAACATAATTCCTAAGGTGATGTTAAAATAAACCCAGCCAGGATATAAGTCTGGTTTTAAAATCCGGAAGAATGATATTAACGTAGATAGAGTCAATAATAACGCCCAAATGAGCGCTATAAACCGACAACTGCGGATAAGACCTGGTTCATCCCATTGTTCTTTCGGAAGTTCAACCTTCGCATATTGCAGAGTAAAAGGCTTACCGATAAAAATCGTTACCCAAATAAGAGATGTAAAAAATCCATTAGAAATTATTGCCATATGTTCAGCGACGAATACTAACTTAAGAAGATTGATTGTTATTACGCAAGCCATAAAGAAAAGCAAGGTTCCCCATTGCAAAATAAAACCTTTACGCAGATCTCTGAAGCCAAATATCACGCTGGCTAAAAGAGCGATAATAATAGATCTTTCCAGACTGACTAAGGTATTGCCGGACAAGAAAAGAAATAAAATCCACGGAATAAAACCAAAGAGAAATTTTACTATTTCTATAAGTTCTTCCATTCTCACTCCTTATCTTTGAATTACAATATTCCCAGGCCGTTTCTATCTTGCCCCTGTATTAATGTGATTTTCGATATGCATTAGCGGGAAGAACAGGGTCCTTCCCATATTCCACAGGGGGAAACCTCTCTAAATTCATTAACTTAATTATATGAATAATACCTCAATATACCAAGAATATTCTGGCTTGAGAGAGAACAATTCTTCGCTAATTTGTCCGTTTTGTCCGGTAATCTTTGGTTTAAAATTCCGTAACCCTTTATTACTTAACAAATCTAATTCCCACCTCAAAGGCTTTTTTAGCAATCCTTGAGATATATCTCTTTTCCTATTGATATATCAAACATTAACAATAAAATTTATTCTTTACCGCCGCAAACTCGACACAATATATCTAATGAATTATCGCTTAAACCTTCCATGATTTTTGAGAATTCTTTACTCTTAAAAAGGGAGCTGTACGTTGAAATAGTAAGATTCCCTAATACATGTTTTAATCCAAAATCACAACAACATAAAACTACATCACCGTTAGGAATCAAAACATTGATGTATAAACGAAAACACAGCGGTAACTTCCCTTCTCGCCTTTGTGGTGTCCGCATCCATTTCTTTACAGGCAGATTTCCAGCTCTACTAGTTATAGGCCAACTATAAAAAGGAAGATCATAGCCACGTAGTAATTGCTTGATTTGCGGGTGTATTTTATCATATCCAAAAAGAGAAATTAGAACTAAGTTCTTAATATTGCTACTGATTAATTTAGTAAACAAATTTAAATATTTTTTATTTATTTTTATTTTTGCCCTATTCTTAGAATCAGGTAAGTGAATAAAAAATTTTACAAAAGGTATTGTTTTGATTTTATTAATATCTTCATAGTCCATCCCCACGATTGTTGAATAGATAACTATTTTGAACCCTTGCTCATGTGCATAGAGAATCATTTCTGTGCAGTGTGGATTAGTCCATGGCTCTGAGAATCCTGAAAAAATAAGTAAAACTGTTTTTGGTATTTTTCCAAGGCATTTTTTAAAAGTTTTAACGCTCAACTGCTCAGTACAGCCTCTTGCCATACAAGCTGCTGTAAATTTCTCCCGTGGACAATATGCGCATTCGTTTATGCATATTGGGCTTGTTGTAACCTCAAGCCCCTTTCGTATCCAAAAAGCATCAGGATGAACTTTAATTTTACTCAGTAGTCTTTCCATTCTTTGATTTATTTTGCTCTTTTTTAATTTCGATTACAAGAATATGTATCTATATAATGGCGTTATACGAAACTCAAACATCCTCTTATTGGTTTCTTAAATCCATTGGCTAGCGATCTAACGAGGTTCATACTCAGTGAAGAAAGACATTCGCACGGTACAAAAACTATATCTGTCCTACAAGTAAACATATTCAACATGCAAAGACTCTATCCCTTATTATAATTATTATATCATATAATTATAGGTTTTTAATTAACTTCAGTAAAACTTTGTATTCATTTTAATGATGAACCTATACAAGAATACTGAGAATTCACTCAAAAGAATGTATTTAGCGGACACTTGTCTTCTCTGGTAGGTTAACACAAAAAAATTTAAACAGCAACCTGCTGGATTTGAAAAGTGAACCTCGTAAGGACGGGCTATTGCACAAGGGGAAACCCTCTTTGTAAACAGCTATTGGCAAATTTAAGAGGTAACTCCCTCGCTCCTATCCCAATTCTAATTTAACTAATTCCTATTTAATAGACTCAGTGCAATTCAAAATATAAGAAAATATTCTCCATATTTTCATTATATAGCGAGCATTATATAAGAGAGGAATTTACCTATTTTGGCGATAAAGCGGCTCTATTTAGAGAGGCTTTCTAAATAGCTTGTAGTACAAAAGATTTCAATATGCGGCTGGTAAATGCGATGCCTTAACTCCTAAGAACATGCCAAGATAAAAAGACCTATGATCCATATTCAGATCATAGGTCTTAAACTCTCCCATTATACAAGGAGACTGATATTATTGGGGTCCCACTCTCATAAGCCGAGTAGAAACCTCTCTGTATTTACAAGCCGTATTATATCAAGAATATCCAGGACTTGGGGAGGTAGTTCCTTGCGGAAATCTTAATTTCTGGACAGAAAAACTGAGATTTTGTCCAATCATTTTTGACTCTAAATCACCTAACTCTTTGAGGGATTA
>Ga0247841_10008913_pt1 | contig 14219 bp, 15 predicted proteins | sample LaCruzMarch2015__2_FD_192410 | JGI IMG/M metagenome (GOLD analysis project Ga0247841, IMG submission 192410) | Freshwater microbial communities from meromictic Lake La Cruz, Castile-La Mancha, Spain - LaCruzMarch2015_18m | ecosystem: Environmental > Aquatic > Freshwater > Lake | place: Spain...
CTGTCATTTCAGATGCATTCATATACTTCCCTTCAAAAATACCCCCAACAATTTTTACAGCATCTTTATACTTTGTTTGGAAAGAATAAACTTCTCTTGCGGGACCAGTTAGGTCATCACCGTAAGTAAAAGCAAGCTCTCCTACAAATTCAGGCATATCACCTGTAACGCCACTGTCTTTCAAAGCTCTCTTAGCAAGAGTCTTCTTGACCACCAAGTACTTGACTCCAGCGTTTATTAAAGCTTTTCTCATAGCTGTTTCGTCGGCGACGTTCATCCCATGAAAATTGATAAAGGCTACAGATTTTGAACCTTTTACTGCTTTTGTGAGTTCACTAATAAATTCTTCTTTTTGTTTTTTAGTTGTTATTGCCATATTTTTTATGACCACAATTAATTACGACCTTTCGTAAAGGCCTCTTAGACTAAAGAGTTTTGACCTCGGTCGGCTTATCTTGCGATAAATTACGGTCTTTTGACCACCAAACTGTCTCTGGCCTTACAAATACAATACTAGCATAAATATATAAAAAAACAACCGAGCACCATCTTTTTGGTCTTACCCCAAAAGATGGTGCTCGGTGATGAAAATCGCTCAAGTATTAAAGGCTACGGCTCCAGGATGGAAACTTCTTTCCCTTATTCTCTCGGGAACAGCTTCGGTTTGTTTATAAGGCCAAATAAAAGCAAAATAGTCAGAAGCCTCCCACACGACAGAACTCGATAGCGTCAACGGATTAATTCCTGTAACCCCACCTTCTCTCGTAGGGTTAAATAAAAAATCAGGATAACCGTCAAAGGCTTTGATCGGGTTTGTAAAAACAGTTATGTTGTCCGGAAGACCACTGCTTAAGGCAAACAGTTTACAAAGCAAAAGTGCGGATTCAACATTCGGTTTTTCAAGACCCATAGATTTGGCTGTACTCCAAACCTCAAAGATATCAAGATTATCAGTACCATGCCTTTTACACAGGATTTCCCCTTTGATTATAAGAAATCGGTAAAATACACCTTTTGTACTATCATCGACATCCCTCTCAACCCGAAAAAGAACTGGGCTCACCTCAACATCCTTCATCCCCCTTAACTCGGTAATTTGTCTGATAAAGCTTTTTCCATCGGAAACGACGGAAACGACAATCCTGTGCCTCAAAAAGCACGACTTCAGGAAAGTAACCGGAAGACTAACCAAACCCTTTGTTATCGCAGGCAACATTCTTTTTCCCTCCTATTTAAAACGTTAAAGAACCACCACAGCAGGAAAGTCTATCACAAAAGCCCTAAAATTCAAGTTTAAAAAAGGGGGCTTGCCCTCCCTTTTTTGTCTAATCTTTCACACATTATCAATGAATAAAACTGGTCAACGTGGCAGGTTGGCCACTTTTGATCTATTCGCCAGCCACTAACCTCTTTAGTACATCCTTTAGTCTAAACAGATAATTCCAATTTAATAATTTTTTTGCTAAAGAAATATTAGCTAAAGATTTTTTGGGTTCAATTCTGGATGGAATATATTTTTGTGACCCACCAATAATTTTGGCAACTTCATTAACAGAATAGCCCTTACCGGAACCAATGTTTATGCACTCTCCCCTTCCAACTTTTTTGCTTATGGCCGCCAAAATATTTGCCCTTGCGACATCTTTTACATATACAAAGTCTCTTGTTTGTTTTCCATCTCCAGTTATCGTAAGTGGTGTCTTCTTTTTCTTCATGTCCAAAAACTTTGCTATAACAGAAGCATAGGCACCATCCGGGTTTTGCCTTTCTCCATAAACGTTGAAATATCTTAGGCACACGGTTTCTTGTTCGTAGATTTCAGAAAAAAGTTTACAGTATCTTTCCCCGATGTATTTTTGTAGAGCATAAGGGCTTTTGGGGCTAATTAAGCAACTTTCATCTGTCGGTAATTTTTTAACGTCTCCGTAAACGGAACTTGAGGAAGAAAAGATTACCCTCTTTACTTCTGCCTCTTTTGAAGCCAACAAGACATTTAAAGTACCGCCAACATTTATGTCGTTTGTTTCTTTAGGATAATCTATAGAATATTGCACGCTCGCTACAGCGGCCAAGTGAAAAACGAAACCTACCCCCTTAAAAACAGGTTTGATCTTTTTCAGATCTTTAATATCCAGTTTAAAAAATTTGGACTTAGGGTTTAAATTTTCTTTCTTACCTGTTGAAAGATTGTCAATAACAAGAACATCGGCCCCTTCTTTTACAAGTTCGTCTACCAAATGGGACCCAATAAAACCCGCTCCGCCAGTTACAATAACCTTTTTATTTTTCATATTTTTATCATAACATAGAATTTGTAATTCCCTGCCCCCACACCATTTTGAAGCAGATAATGATTGTTTATATTTTAATGTTTTGTTTATTAAATATTTGTTTAGATTTAATTTACCAGAAAGTGAAAATGGTGAAGGGGCGAAATGATAAAAAAGCCCGCACACTTTGTGTGCGGGCTTTTTTATCATTTCTTCGCTTTTCCAACTTTTCTTCTTGAAACTATCAAATAGTTTGAATATTTCTTTGGAGTTCTGGACTTCTGTCCCTTACCGACATGCTTTCCCCAAAGTGTTTTAGCAAATCGTAAACCTCTTCCCTGTTTTCCTTCTCCTCCACCGTATGGGTGATCTACAGGATTCATAACTGTTCCTCTTACTGTAGGTCTGATTCCTTTCCATCTGGAACGGCCGGCCTTACCAATATTTACAAGCCAATTTTCCTCATTTGATACTTCCCCGACGCAAGCCCATGCGTTTTCTGGAACCTTTCTTACCTCTGTAGAAGGAAGTTTAATGTTTACGTATCCTCCTTCAAGAGCAATAACTTGCCCAAAGTTTCCAGCTGATCTGCAAAGCTTGGCTCCTCCTCCAACTTTTATTTCTACATTGTATACAAAAGTACCAACTGGTATTTTCTTAATAGGAACTCTGTTTCCGGGTTTAAGTTCCGCATTTTCAGATACCAAAAATGTGTCTCCGGCTTTTAATGACTTTGGTAACAATACATATCTCTTTTCTCCATCAGCATAGGAGACAAGACCAATGAAACCTGTTCTAAAAGGATCATACTCTACGGTTAAAACTTTTGCAGGTATATCTTTTTTGTCATACATGAAATCTACTTGTCTAAAAAGTTTCTTATTTCCGGATCCTTGGTGTCTAACTGTAATTCTTCCTCTGTTATTTCTACCTGAAGCAGATTTTGCTCCTTTTGTGAGAGATTTATTTGGAGTCCCTGTTGTCAAAACACCCCTGTATGTAACAGTGGACATATTTCTTCTTGAAGGTGTCTCTGGTCTATAAAATTTCATAAATGATTATTAATGAACGGAGTGAATATAATAATCTTTACCCCATGTAGTAAAAATTCTTCAGAATTTTATGACATTCTAGAATGTCATACTACACGGGGTTTGAAAAATATAATCGCTACGCTCTTTATTTTTCTAAATAAACTCTATTTTATCTCCTTTTTTAAGATATACGACCGCTTTTTTAACTCCGCTTTTCATACCACTTTTTCCTCTAGACATTATGGCCTTTGACGGAAGATTAGTTATGTTTACTTTTATTGGTGTAAACTTGTAATATTCTTTCACAGCCTTTGCTACATCTGTTTTTGTCACTTCTTTGTTTATTTCAAAAGTATAGACATTTTGGCTTTCTGCCTTAATTCCCGCTTTTTCTGTAATTCTTGGTCTATTTAAAACCAGAGAATAATCTTTTTGCATTGATTTCATATGGTTTTATTTTTTGTTAGATAATTTATTAACAATGACCTTTAAAGAAACTTCTGGATTCTCTACCACAAGAAACTTGTAGTTTAGAAGCTCGACTGGATTAATATTTCTGAATTCATCAACTTTTATGTTGCCGACATTAGAAAAACTTTTCTCTAAAGCAGGATTCTTGTCACTTGTAGCAATTATTGCACTATTATTTTTCTTGGATAAAATATTTTTACAGTTTTCTATCTTTGAAAGAGAACCAAGTGTTTCTACTGCCTGCTTTGTCTTTGGTTTTTCAAAATTAAATTTGTCTACAAAAACCAGCTCACCCTCTCTGTATTTTCTAGAAAGAATTGTAAACAAAGCTTTCGCTTTCATCTTCTTGTTTATCTTCTTTGAATAGTTTCGGAGACCGTCTGGACCTTGTGACACACCTCCACCTACCCAAATAGGTGATCTTGAGGAACCGTGTCTTGCTTTACCCAAACCTTTTTGTTTCCAAGGTTTCTTTCCTCCTCCTCTAACTTCTCCTCTGTCTTTGGTGTGGGCTACTATAACTCTAGCGTCTGAGAGCATTGATGTAACAACCTGATGAACAAGGTCGGCATTCCAATTCAAACCGAAAACATTTTCCGGTAATTTGATACTAGAAACTTCCTTGCCTTTTTCATTGTATACTTTTGATTCAAGGTTTACGGCAACTTTTTCTGTCACTTTCTTTTCTTTCTTGGCAGCAGAAACTTTCTTTGTTGATTTTTTTTCCACCCCAGTAGAAATCTTACTATCTATTTTGTTGTCTGTTTTATTTTCCGTTTTCATATTTTTTGCTCCCATTTTTATTCCAACTTTGCAGGATTTCTAACGGGGCAAGTATTTTTTCTTATTTATTCGTAGGAATTCGTATCATTCGAATAATTCGTATATTCGTATGTTTATCTTATCCGCGAACTTCAACAAGAGTACCTCTCCTGCCTGGTATCGCTCCGTTAATCAAAAGTTGGTTGTTTTCCTTATCAACTCCTAGGATAACTAAATTTTTCACAGTTACTTTATCTCCACCCATTCTGCCTGCCATTCTCATACCTTTTGGAACCCTGTTTCTTAAACCTCCACCGATAGAACCTGGTGCATTTTCTGAATGTTTTTGTCCATGGCTTCTTGGTTGTCCCTTGAATCCATGTCTTTTTATAACGCTTTGGAAACCTTTTCCTTTTGAAATTGAAGAAACTTCTATAACATCCCCGGCAACAAAATCTGATATTTCTAGCTTGTCGCCAACCTTAAACTTATCCGGAGATTCAACCCTAAATTCTTTCAAGAATCTAAAATTACCTAAAGATTTTAGGTGCCCTTTTATTGGCTTATTGATATTTTTTTCATTCTTTTCTCCAAAACCAACTTGGATAGCATTATATCCGTCTTGTGACACAGTCTTTATTTGAATAACAGTAAGAGGACCCGCAGATAATATAGTTGCAGGGTGTACAGTACCTTTGTCATCAAAGACTTGGGTCATATTTTGTTTTGTTCCGAGTGTAAATTTCATTTGATTTTCTTTGTGAGCATTGCGAACTTTTGAAAATCTAACCCCGTGTAGTATCGCGCCTTAGCGCGAAACGATGATAAATAAAATTTTTTCTAATTTTATTTATCATCGTTACTACATGGGGTGAGAAAAACATATTCACCCTGTTCATTGTTTTGCTATATCATCTTCACATCAATACTTACACCTGAAGGCAAACTCAAATTGGTCAACGCCTCTATGACTTTAGCCCCTGGGTTAATGATATCTATAACTCTCTTGTGGATTCTCATTTCAAACTGTTCCCTTGCATTTTTATATACAAAAGAAGCTCTGTTAACTGTATACTTCTTTATCTCCGTTGGCATAGGCACAGGACCTACAACTTCCACGTCATGTCTAAGAGCTGTTTCAATAATTTGTTTTACCGAGGCATCAAGAATTTTGCTATCATAAGCTCTGACTCTGATTCGTAGCTTTGATACTCCATCACCCTTAGCCTTAGCATTAACCTTTGGGACTTTCACCTTTTTGATTGTCTTAGTAGTTTTTTTTGTTTTTGCTTTTTCTGGCATATTTGTAATTAAAAGCTTTGAGTAAAAAATGGTTTCTGCCATTTTTTACTCTGCTTTTAGTACTGTCTATTATTAAGCTATGATCTTTGTAACAACTCCTGCACCGACAGTCTTGCCTCCCTCTCTGATAGCAAATCTTGTTTTGTCTTCAAGGGCGACTGGAGCAACAAGCTTTACTTTGAAAGTAACTGTATCTCCTGGCATAACCATTTCAACTCCTGGAGCCAAGGTAACATCTCCTGTAACATCTGTTGTTCTGATGTAGAACTGTGGCTTGTAACCTGAAAAGAATGGTGTGTGTCTACCTCCCTCTTCTTTTTTAAGAATAAGAACCTCTGCTTCAAATTCTGTATGAGGAGTAACTGATCCTGGTTTTGCAAGAACTTGTCCTCTGTGAACATCTTCTTTCTTTGTGCTTCTCAAAAGGATACCGGCATTATCTCCAGCTTGTCCTTCTGAAAGTTGTTTGTTGAACATTTCAATTCCTGTAACAACGGTCTTTGATGTTGGTTTGATACCAACGATTTCAACTTCTTCATTAATCTTAACCTGTCCTCTTTCAATTCTTCCTGTAACGACAGTTCCCCTTCCTTCGATTGAGAAAATGTCTTCAATAGGCATCAAGAATGGCTTATCAATATCTCTAACTGGAATTGGAATATAAGTATCCAAAGCGTTTAGAAGATCGTTTATTGATTGAGCTGCTGCATCCTTACCATCAACTGATGTCAAGGCTACTGTTGCTGAACCTCTGATTATTGGGGCTCCTACTCCATCAAAACCGTATTTGGTCAAAAGCTCTCTGACTTCAGCTTCAACAAGATCCAAAAGGTCATTGTCGTTTACCAAGTCACATTTGTTCAAATAAACTACGATCTTTGGAACACCAACCTGCTTAGCCAAAAGAATGTGTTCTCTTGTCTGAGGCATAGGTCCATCTACTGCAGACACAACAAGAATAGCACCGTCCATTTGAGCGGCACCTGTAATCATGTTTTTGACATAGTCTGCGTGTCCTGGACAGTCAACGTGAGCATAGTGTCTATTTTCTGTTGAATATTCAACGTGAGAAATAGCAATAGTAATAATCTTTGTAGCGTCTCTTCTACCGTCCTTTTCAGATGCTTTAGCAACCTGATCATATGCGATATGATTTGCTAAACCTTTCTTTGACTGAACAAATGTAATTGCTGCTGTCAAAGTTGTCTTCCCGTGGTCAACGTGACCAATGGTACCGACGTTTACGTGTGGTTTTGTTCTTACGAATTCTGCCATAATTTTGTTTTGTTAGCTTCACAAACAGAGAACGCGAGAAACCCGGCCTCTATTCATAAAACTAACTATTATTAAATTATTAAACCCATCAAACGCGAGGCGTTCTGGGGTGCTTATAAATGGTGATAAACTTTTTGACCTAATCGTTTACCACTTCTACTAATTACTTGCTTTTTGACTAAAAAGCAAATTAAAAAGCGCAACTAATGCGTCCTAGGAATATAACAAAAAAGGCCAAAAAACGCAAGTGGATAGAAGAAAAAGAAAAAGTCCGCGATTCTGGCTTAAAAAGGCCTAGAATCGCGGACCTGAAACAACACACAATCTCACCACAAAGCGGCAAGGTAACAAACATACTTTTTGTGAGTAGAACTCCCAGTGATGGTATTGATTTCGTCAGGTTTAGGACCATCTTTTGCTCTGAAATTCATCGCAGGATTGCAATCAGAACGTGACGGTTTCGCCACCCTTTCGAAAGGGGCTACCACAACTCTCCTTTTAAGTTGAGGGATGTTTGGTAAAAGCTTCAAATCATAGGCACTACAAGGCCGTAAGTTTCTCCACTGTAAATCATCCAGAACGTGCTTAGAATTCGCCGTCGGTGGATACTTGTAGAAGAAAAAGACAACCATGTTTTTACCTTCTTTGTAGTGTCGCAGATACCACAAAGCTTTTTCTCTTTCGCCTTCTGGCAATTCCCTCGCACGCTTAAGTAACTCTTCCTTGTCAATCTCAACCCCAACCTGAAACGCGAACCCTTTGTGGTGTTCTCCACCACCGAATCTGGCGACAAACCTCGTCTTGTGTCTAACGGTCATTTTAATTTCCCCTTTTTTCTACCTTTTTCCGTTATTGTTAAACCTGAACAGTATTATATCACAGATAGTGATAATAGGCAATTTAAAAGACGCTGTGTTCAGACAAAAAGTAGATCCCCATGATCAGATCTATCACAGATTTCCACCAACATCAGAGGAATATAGTCCCCTTTTTCAGTTATTCCTAAAAAATACTTCTCTCCATCCAATAGACATTTAACCTTTCCCTTTTGTAAAAATCTACAAACATTATATTTTTCTCCATCGTAATCACCTTTTATTACCAAACTCCAGTATCCTTCATAATTCAAAGGTTGAATTACAGCAGTTTTTTTTAAAACTCTTAATGTAATGTAGAGATCTTTTATTCCACTAAAATTAAGATTCCCAAATATCCTTGAAGATTTATATTTGCGCTTTTGTGGGAATTTGGTTTTAACACATACTTGTTTTACAGAAATATCTATATCTCTTGAATCAATCTCTTTCCAGTCCCACCAGTGGGAATCCTTACCGGAGGCAACAAGTTCCATAAAAGGGATAAGTAGAATATTAGCGATGTTTTTTATAGCTGACCCAAACCATTGCTCTCTATATTTATATCGAATCATTATTGTAAAAAGGAATCTTATCAAATAATATCAATTGCTGATAAGTGTATACTTTGTCACACACAAACACAAATTACTACAACGAGAATCAGACCTTATCTTATTTTCCAACATTTTAACAAATAATTTAAAAGACCCAACCGATTTTTTTGGTTTAAAAGTCAATAGCATTTATTTACAATATAAAAAGGGTTTTCGCGTAGCGAAAACCCTTTTTATATTTTTTTGACTTTAGACCCCAGTAGTAGAGAAATCAGAATCCCAGTAGCAGAGCAAAGCTCGCTACGGGACAGGTTTCTCACTACGGGGCAGGCTTTCCACCCCACACCATTTTGAAGCGAATAACGGTTAATTAAAATTTGAATGCTTTGTGTATTAAATATTTATTTAGTTATCATTTAATTAAAAGTGAAAATGGTGAAGGGGCTCAAAAATGATAAAAAAATGAGCACCTTTTCGGTGCTCATTTTTTTATCATTTCTTCGCTTTTGACTTTCCACTTTCGACTTTCTACTTATTTTCCCCCACTCCCCTAGCTTCTATAATAGATTTTGCAACATTTGGTGGAACGATAGCATATTTATCAAATTCCATGTTTAGTGACGCTCTACCTTCAGACATTGAGCGCAGTGCTGTAACATATCCAAACATTTCAGCCAAAGGAACTTTTGCTCTGATAACTTTATTTATTCCCCTGTCCGTCATCTCTTCAATCTGTCCTCTCTTTGAGTTCAAGCTTCCAGCGATATCTCCCATAAACTTTTCAGGAGTGACAATTTCTATCTTCATAATAGGTTCAAGAATAACTGGTTTTGCCCTCTTTGCTGCTTCTTGAAATGCCATAGAAGCGGCAATCTTGTAAGCAAGTTCAGATGAGTCAACATCGTGATATGAACCAAACAAAAGCTCTGCGGAAATATCTACCATCCTGTAACCGGCTGTAACTCCTCTCTCCATTGATTCTACAATACCCTTTTCAACTGCAGGAATAAATTCGAGTGGGATAGCACCTCCTTTTATTGAGTTTATAAATTCAAAACCATCTGATCTTGAAACGTTCTTTGGAATCTTTGCGCCCTCAACAAGAGCTTCAAGAGGTTTGATATTAATCTTAACGTGACCATACTGTCCTTTACCTCCAGACTGTTTAATGTATTTGTGTTCTGCCTCTGCTTCACCTGTGATTGTTTCTTTATAAGCAACCTGTGGGTTACCGACATTTGCTTCAACCTTGAATTCCCTTTTCATTCTTTCAACAAGAATTTCCAAATGAAGTTCTCCCATTCCTTTTATAACAGTCTCGCCTGTTTCTGAATCAGAAACAATCTTAAATGTTGGATCTTCATCGGAAAGTTTCTTCAAAGCAAATCCCATTTTTTCTTGATCAGCTTTTGTCTTTGGTTCAATACGTAGAGAGATAACTGGTTCTGGAAATACAATCTGATCCAAGACGATTGGTTTGTCTTCATCACAAAAGGTATGACTCGTTCTTGCACCTTTAAGTCCTACAGCAGCAGCAATTTCTCCTGCATATACAATTTCCAAGTCCTCTCTATCATTTGCCTGCATTCTAACTACTCTTCCAAGTCTTTCTCTTTCTCCTGTTGTGGAATTGTAAATGTATGAACCAGCACTAATTGTTCCGGAGTAAACTCTGAAATATGTAAGCTGTCCTACGAAAGGATCGTTCTGAAGTTTGAAAGCTAGAGCTGAAAATGGGGCTGTATCAGAAGTCTCTCTTGTTATTTTCTCCCCTGTCTTTGGGTCTATACCTGTAATATCTGGCACATCAAGTGGTGATGGAAGATAATCTACAACTGCATCAAGTACAAGTTGTACTCCTTTGTTCTTCAGTGCACTTCCTGTATATACAGGGACTATTTTATTTGCGATGACAGCTTTTCTTAATATCTTCTTCAAATCTTCTATCGGAATTTCTTTACCCTCGAGGTACGCTGACATCATAGCGTCATCATTTTCTACAATTTTTTCTACAAGTTCTGCTCTAAACTTTTTTGTCTTTTCAACAAATTCTGCTGGGACTTCCTCCTCTTTGATCAAGTCGCCCATTTCTCCTTCAAAGTAATAGGCCTTCATTTTTAAAAGGTCAATAACTCCTTTGTGGTTTTCTTCTTCGCCAATAGGAATCTGCATTCGGACAGCCCCTTTTGTAAGTCTGTCCAAGATTGATTTGTATGATCTTTCAAAACTCCCGCCCATTCTGTCTAGTTTGTTTATAAAACAAATTCTTGGGACATTTCCGTCATCGGCATATCTCCAGTTTGTTTCCGATTGTGGTTCCACTCCAGCGACTCCGTCAAAGACAACAACAGCTCCATCGAGAACCTTGAGTGATCTTTTAACTTCAGCTGTGAAGTCAATGTGTCCGGGAGTATCAATAATGTTAAACATCACTTTCTTGCTGAGATCCGTCTTTGACATATAGGTTGGATTCCAGTAACAGGTAATAGCGGCAGAAGTAATTGTGATACCTCTTTCCCTTTCCTGATCCATCCAGTCGGTAACTGTAGCTCCGTCGTGAACCTCACCTATTTTGTGAGACATACCGGTGTAATACAAAATTCTTTCGGATGTAGTTGTCTTCCCCGCATCAATGTGGGCGATAATTCCGAAATTTCTTACTTTCTCTAATGGGTAGTCTCGTGACATAAAAATGTTAATTAATAATTAAATGAAATAAAAAAATAAACCAACTCGAATTGGTGGTGATAGAATACATTATAATTTAGCAAAAAGCAAACAAAAAACTCCCTAAAGGGAGTTTTTTGTTTGCTTTTACTCAGTCTTATACTCTTTTTCTATTAGGATAATCTTCGCTTCAAGTTCTTCTATTTTAGGTGTTTTTTTACTAAAACGTCCTATTATCTTTTTGGCCTCGACACAAAATGTCTTTACCTCGTCATTCTCAAGCTTTCCTCCACGAATTAGGGTGTCCTTTTCACTTTCTGTTTTTTCAGCTTCCATGATTCTTGTTAATTCAGTAACGATATAGTCAGCCCTGTCTTCTAATCCTCCAACTTCTTGTGCTTCCAATAGGTTATTAAATATTCCAAACATGTTTTTGTTGTTAAATTATTAATACTTAAAGTATACCTCAATACCCTATAAAATACCATAAAATCACCAATGTCTTTGACTAAGAAGCTCCAATTGTAAGGTAATGTTATGTTTATATTTTGCCTATTTTGAAATGAAATACGAGACAACGAAAAAATCCGCGACTAAAATGTAGCCTAATTCCCTTCTCCAACTTGAAGCGAATCTGTTCCCTCCTCATTCGGCGGGCAGGCATTTTAGAAACATTACGGAAGGAAATTTTTTAATTTTAATATACACACAGAAACCCCTCGACACTGCTCGGGCTAAATTCAGAAATAAAAAAACCCCCGAATGGGGGATTTTTTATTTCTGAATTTACCAAGCGAAGTGGGCAAAGGCCTTATTGGCTTCTGCCATCTTATGAGTGTTCTCCCTCTTTCTAACTGCCTCTCCTTCATTCTTTGAAGCTGCAATTATTTCATCAGCTAATTTCTCGGCTATAGTTGCACCCTTTTTGCTTCTGGCTGCTTCTATAATCCACTTCATAGACAAAGCTGACTTTCTGGCGGGTCTAACTTCCATAGGAACCTGATAGTTTGCACCCCCAACCCTTTTGGATTTAACCTCCATATTTGGAGCTGTATTTGTAAGCGCTGTATCAAAAACCTCAACTGGATTTTTGGTCTTGGCTTTTTCTTTTATAATTTCAAAACAGTTGTAGACAATCTTTTCAGCAATGTTTTTCTCACCGCTGTACATAATATAATTTATAAGTTTTGCAACCCTTTCTGAATTATATTTGTAATCTGGTGCTAATACTTTCTTTGTTTTTAGTTTTCTTCTCATATTTTTATATTTAAACGAATCAACGAATGTACTAATGACACGAATCGTAATTAACGAATTATACGAGTCAGAATTTTATTCGTTGATCGATCCGTATAATTTGTATTTCATTATTCGTTATTCGATTCGTTGAATTCGTATATTTGTTTATTAGACCTTCTTAGGTCTTTTAGCACCATATTGGCTACGACCTTTCATTCTCTTCTCGACACCTCCTGCATCAAGAACTCCTCTTACTATTTGATATCTCAAACCGACGTCTTTTACTCTTCCACCACGCAAAACAACCACAGAGTGTTCCTGTAAGTTGTGTCCCATTCCTGGGATATATGCTGTAACTTCCATACCATTTGAAAGTCTAACTCTTGCAATTTTTCTGATAGCTGAGTTTGGCTTCTTTGGTGTCTTTGTTGTAACTTTTGTACAAACACCTCTTTTAAAAGGAGATACGTAAAAAGTTGGTCTGTTTTCAAGACTATTAAAACCTCTCATCAAAGCAACAGACTTTGGTTTTCTTTTTATCTGTATTCTACCTTTTCTCTTTAACTGATTTATTGTAGGCATTATTTTCCTTATGAACAAAGAGAGTTAGGAAAATAATGTCCCGTGAAATCCCGTTACTACGGGTATATTTCACTGGGACTATCCCATTTCTCTTTACTCTTTTACTAATAATTAACAACCCCACCCTGTGAAATACGAACAAATTTCACAGGGCCAAAAAAAATACTCACTCTGTTCGTTATTTTTTGGTAATTGTGAATTCTTCACCAATCGGTTTGAGATGCTTTTTCAAGCCTCCGAATGATTACTCACTTTTACCTTGATAATATATATATATATCCCCCGACCGGGATATTTGGCAAAATACTAACATAATGAGACAAAAAAGCAAACAGGTAAGGATATTTTATTGACCAATTATCAAGGAAAAAAGTGAGCTGATAATAGGTGAAAGAAACTGAGCTCCGAAAACGATAAAAATAATAAGTATAAAAATGCCATACCTAGTAGCTAATTCTGAAAAGACGAATCTGTTATTTGGTATAAAAGAAAAAAGAATCTTTGATCCATCAAGCGGAGGAATTGGAACCAAGTTAAAAACAGCTAATGCTATGTTTATCAAGACGACATAGGCAAAGATAAGAACAAGCTGGCTTGGAATAGGAGCCAATCTAATGATCAAACCAAAGATAACCGCAACCAATAGATTTGATAATGGACCAGCTAAAGCAACCATCGGCTCTGCGATTTTTGCATTTCTTAAATTATATGGATTATACGGAACTGGTTTTGCCCAACCGACCATAAAACCGGCATGTGTTATATAGAGAAGAAAAGGTAAAATGATTGAACCAAATAAGTCTATGTGTTTTATTGGGTTTAGTGTAAGTCTCCCTTGATATTGGGCTGTCTTATCACCAAAAGCAAGCGCCATAAAACCATGTGATATTTCGTGGATTATCACAGAAAAGACAAGGATTATGATTTGAAAGATTACACTTATTTCCATAATATTATTCTCTGTCGCCCCCACAAAAACGAAAACGACAATATCTATTCTATCACAAACAAGTAACAAAAATCATAATATGTTTGCATTCCCTCCATTTTATGCTAATATGCATTAACCTAAGTTAAACAAAAAACCAATGGGAAGAATTTGTCCAGTAACAAAAAAGGGTTCACTTATGGGGGGCGGATATAGCAACGCCACTCGTGCAACACAATACAATCCGACAGGAAAAGTCAGAAGGCAAATTAATTTGC
>Ga0247841_10008914_pt1 | contig 14218 bp, 13 predicted proteins | sample LaCruzMarch2015__2_FD_192410 | JGI IMG/M metagenome (GOLD analysis project Ga0247841, IMG submission 192410) | Freshwater microbial communities from meromictic Lake La Cruz, Castile-La Mancha, Spain - LaCruzMarch2015_18m | ecosystem: Environmental > Aquatic > Freshwater > Lake | place: Spain...
CAGATGCTCGACCTTGATTCTACTTTCGATTTCAGGATTGAAAATCCTGTATTATCAGAAATTACTGACAATGAAAAGATCAGGCCTGCAGGTTCCGTTTACCAGGAGGCACTGGCAACACTTCCCCAGGTAAAAAGTTCTGAGTATAAATTAAAAAGCTCTGAAAAAGATCTGAGTATTGCAAGGGGAGCTTATCTTCCCCGCCTCAGCCTGAATGCTTCATATTATACAGGGTATTCTGACGCACGGACAAGGACTGTTCCGAGTGAACAGCCTGAAAGCCAGCTAATCGGATATACAACCGAAGGGGCGGCTGTTTATTCAATACCTATGTATGGATATGTAAATGAAAACTACCCTTTTACAGACCAATTAAAAGACAATGCATACAAATCGGTGGGTTTTAACCTTACAGTACCAATATTTAACAACCTGCAGGTAAGAAATGCAGTAAGTAATGCAAAGATTGGCCTGCTTAATGCGAATTACCAGCTTGAAACTACAAAGAAAAACCTTTACAAAGAAATTCAGCAGGCAGAAGCGGATGCCACGGCAGCTCTGAAAAAATATTACGCTACCGAAAAATCTGTTTCAGCCCTTGAAGAATCGTTCAGGTATACCCGGCAGAAGTTCGATGTAGGTATGGTTACATCGGTTGATTTTAATATGGCCAAGAATAACCTTACTAAAGCAAAATCAGATATGTTGCAGGCAAAATACGAGTACATTTTTAAATTGAACGTGCTTGAATTTTACAGGGGTAATCCACTAAGACTATAAGCTAACATTTTATCAAAAAAAAATAAAACTTTGAAATTTTTAGCAAAAAATATTGGGAAATAAAAATCCTTCAGTTGTATTGCTGACAAAATAATCTGTTCATTATGAAAAACAAGAAATTGTTATGGTACCTGTCCGGTTTCGCAATTGTTCTGATTGTGATGGCCATTATTGGAAAAAGTGCAGGATGGTTCGGAAATGAGGAAAGGATAAAAGTAAGTGCTGAAAAAGCGCAGAAGCGTACTATTGTGGAAACAATCACAGCCAATGGAAAGATACAACCGGAAACAGAAGTGAAGATCAGTCCGGATGTATCGGGAGAGATAGTTGCTTTGTATGTAAGAGAAGGAGATGAAGTAAAAAAGGGTGACCTTCTGCTTAAAATAAACCCTGATATTTATCTGTCGAACCTCGATCGCATGAAGGCAACTGTTAACTCGGCCAAGTCTAACCTTGCCAACGCGCGAGCAAGGTTATTGCAGGTTGATGCACAGTTTAAACAGGCCGAATTATCATATAACAGGAATAAGTCACTGTATAATAAAGGTGCTATTTCTGAGGCCGATTATGAAAATGCACAGTCAGCGTACGAAACAGCAAAGGCTGAAGTCGAAGCTACGAAAGAGAATATCAAGTCGGTGGAATTTGCCGTAAAAAGTTCAGAAGCATCGCTTAAAGAAGCAAATGAGAATCTTACCAAGACGACCATCTATGCACCCATTAATGGTACTGTATCAAAGTTGAACGTGGAGTCAGGTGAAAGGGTGGTTGGTACTGCACAGATGCCCGGAACCGAACTGCTCAGGATAGCTAATCTTAACCTCATGGAAGTGAAGGTTGAAGTGAATGAAAACGACATTGTAAATGTCAGTCTGGGCGATACCGCATTGATAGAGGTTGATGCTTACATGAATAAGAAATTCAGTGGCATAGTGACCGAGATTGCAAATTCTGCAAATACAACAGGTGTTTCAGCCGATCAGGTAACCAGTTTTGATGTGAAGATATTGCTGCTTCAGGAATCTTACGATGAACTTATATCAAAGGACAATCCTAATTATTATCCTTTCAGGCCGGGTATGTCGGCTTCAGTTGAAATACAAACTGCAACTATTGCCGAAACGCTGACTATACCTATTCAGGCAGTTACCACAAGAGCTGATTCGACGATACATATATTAGATAAGAAAAAGGAAGAAATGGGTGGGGAATCTATGAATGATGATAATGAAAAAGCAGAAAAAGAAAGGAAGAGCAAAAACGACAGCATAAAAGAAATCGTGTTCATATTAAAAGATGGAAAAGCTGTAAAACAAATAGTAAAGACCGGTATTCAGGATAACAACTATATCCAGGTGATAAAAGGCTTAAATGAAAATGATGAAATTATTGTTGCACCATACAGTGCGGTTTCGAAAAAGCTAAAGGATGGTTCGTTGGTTGAGAAAGTTGATAAGGAGAAGTTATTTGAAGAGAAATAAATTTGATAACAAATTCAACAGAAATCTGCCATGATATTGAATATTGAGACTTCATCGGAAGTTTGTTCTGTTGCACTTTGTAATCATGGAGAGTTGGTAAGTCTGAAGGAAAGTGCAAATGACAAAACCCATGCGGCTGAATTATCTGTATTTGTTAATAAAATATTTGAAGAAAATAGTTTAAAGGCATCTTCGCTTAGTGGCGTTGCGGTGAGTAAAGGGCCCGGTTCATACACGGGTTTGCGTATCGGTGTGTCGATGGCAAAAGGTATGTGTTATGCAGCGGGATTACCATTAATTGCTGTTTCCACTTGTCGGGCATTGACTGCAGGATTACTGACTTCTAATCCGGCCGGATTTGATGCAGGGTATGACGATCCCTTGTTTTGTCCGATGATTGATGCACGAAGGGACGAGGTTTATCTTTCAATTTATAATACTCGCATGGAGATTATAAGCCCGGTGCATTCTGAGGTAATAACACATTTAAGTTTCCTTGATATTTTACAGGATAAACAGGTAATATTTTTCGGGCCGGGTGCAGGAAAATGCAAGGCAATGATCAATCATTGCAATGCCATATTTATTGATGGTATTTATCCTTCAGCCCGGTACATGGCAGCAATATCTTACAATGCTTATACAATGGGACAATTTGAAGATGTTGCATATTTCGAGCCTTTCTATCTGAAAGATTTTATTGCAACTGTGCCCAGGAAAAAAGTAATCTGACCTCCTCGATGGACTGTTATTTGTCGAGTATCAGCATAGCATCGCCGTAAGTGCCAAAATTATATTTTTCCTTTATTGCGCTATGATATGCCTCAATAAGAAGGTCGTAACCTGTAAATGCACAAACCATCATTAACATTGTAGAAAGCGGGAGGTGGAAATTCGAAATCATCCGGTCGGCCACTTTAAAATCGTATGGTGGAAAAATAAATTTATTTGTCCAACCATCAAATGATTTTAAGTAACCGGTTGTAGTTACTGAACTTTCAAGTGTTCGCATTACGGTTGTTCCAACCGCACATATTGATTTTCTGTCGTCTTTTGCTTTATTAACTTTATCGGCAGCCTCATTACTGATGTTGATCTGCTCTGAATCAACTTTATGTTTTGTAAGGTCTTCAACATCAACGCTTCGAAAATTACCTAGGCCAACATGAAGAGTAATTTCAGCAAATTCAACCCCTCTGATTTCAAGACGTTTTAATAATTCCCTGCTGAAATGAAGTCCTGCAGTAGGAGCAGCAACAGCACCTTCGTGTTTTGCAAATATTGTCTGGTAACGCTCCCTGTCTTCAGGAACGACGCTTCTTTTAATAAACTTTGGCAGAGGTGTCTCTCCAAGCTTGTATAATGTTGTTTTGAACTCATCGTAACTGCCATCATATAAAAACCTGAGAGTTCTTCCCCGTGATGTTGTGTTGTCAATGACCTCAGCAACCAGGATGTCATCATCACCAAAGTAAAGTTTATTACCTATTCTTATTTTACGTGCAGGATCAACAAGAACATCCCATAAGCGTTGTTCACGGTTAAGTTCACGTAACAGAAAAACCTCAATCTCTGCACCCGTTTTTTCTTTATTTCCATAAAGACGCGCCGGAAACACCTTGGTATTATTAAATACTATTACATCATTATCTTCAAAATACTCAATAAGGTCTTTGAATATTTTGTGTTCAATTTCTCCAGTCACCCTGTTTACTACCATCAAACGAGATTCATCCCTGTTCCTGGCAGGATACAGGGATATTAATTCATCAGGTAGTTTATACCTGAACTGAGATAATTTCATATATTAAGCTACTTTATTAATTCTATCAACAGTTTTTATCTGTTTCCTGAAAAATATTTCAGGATAAAGATAATATCAAATTCTCAAAATCCTTCATTGAAATTGCATTATCTAACAAAAAACTACCCGAACGTGTTCGTTTTAGCGCAATTAAATGTGCGCCGCTGCCCGATGCGATTCCAATTTCATGAGCTAATGTTCTGATATAAGTACCTTTACTGCATAGCACTCTTATTCTTACCACAGGTAAAGAAAATTCGAGAAGTTCAATTTCCCTGATAAATATTCTAACTGGTTTCAATTCAGTCTTTTGTCCTTTTCGTGCAGATTTATAGGCTCTTCTGCCGTTTACAAATTTTGCAGAATATGATGGTGGTACCTGTTCTGATTCACCAAGGAATTTATCTATCACCGAACTAAGTAATTCTCTTGTGATGTGGGTATATTGAAATTCCTTGTCAGTACTTGTTTCAAGATCAAACGAAGGAGTAGTTGAACCAAACATCAATGTTGCTTCATATTCTTTATCTTCTCCCTGGAAACATGTTAATCGCCTGGTTGCTTTACCCGTGGCAATAATAATTAGTCCTGTTGCTAATGGATCCAGCGTGCCGGCATGACCGACTTTAATTCCCTTTAGTCCTGATTTTTTCACGAGCAGGTTCCTGATTTTACCAACAACATCAAATGATGTCCAGTACAAAGGTTTGTCGATCAGTAATATTTCTCCTTCGGGAAAATTGAAATGCATCATAAAACAGAGAGTTGGTACCCGGAAAACAGCAGAATCAAAATAACAGCACCTATAAATATCCGGTAATATCCGAATAATCTGAAGCCATGCGTTGTAAGGAAATTAATAAAAGTCTTTATTGCTATCATTGCCACAATAAATGAAACGACATTTCCTGCAATAAGAATCCAGATATTATCTGATGTAATGGCCATGTAGTTCTCAGAAAGTTTAAGAAGAGATGCAGCAAACATTGTCGGTACAGCAAGAAAAAAGGAAAATTCTGCTGCTTCTTTACGGTTAAGTTTCTGGCTCATCCCGCCGATTATGGTTGCTGCCGACCGTGATACGCCAGGGATTACTGAAATGATCTGAAACAGCCCTATAATTAATGCTTTCAGATAAGTAATATTTCCCTGGTTTTCTTTTCTGTCGGGAAACCAGCGGTCGGTAAATAATAATACAATGCCACCTGTAAACATTGAAAATGCAACTATCATTACACTTCCCAGCATGGCATCAATATATTTTTCAAGGAGCCATGCAATAATTAACGGAATGCAGGCTACTGCAAGCATAACATAAAATCTGAAGGACTGAAAAAATCTCTTACGGTAAAGAATAATGACAGAAAGGATGGCTCCGAATTGTATATTAACCGTAAACATCTTTACAAATTCGGTGCTTTCAATACCAAGAATACTCTGAACAATGATCATGTGCCCGGTAGATGAAACGGGCAGAAATTCAGTGATGCCTTCAACAATTGCAATAATAATTGCCTGAAAAATATTCAAACTGTGGAAATTTAATTTTCGATGGAATTATGAAAAGCAAAGAATACACACTATTTGGCAATTGATCTGGGTTTTTTCATAATGGCAAAAATTTCAAAAACAAATCCAAACAGCACTATAACAGGAGCAAGTGTAATTCTCCGGAAGCTGAAAATATCAGGATTAAATTGCCTGGGGTCATCTGAACCGCCTCCGATCATAAGAATGAACCCGAGAATGATTATTGCAAATCCGATGATTAACAATATATAATTTTCCTTACTGAATGCAAACCCGATTTTACCTTCAACTTTTACTTTTTCCTTTTCCTTTTCTTTTTTTGTTGCCATGATAAGGTTATCTTTAATAATATAATTTATCGATTTTTATACTTAAATATTTTGTAACCGACAAAAATGTCGATGACAGGGTAATGGTAATACCCATAATAATTACAATCAGATATAAGGCAATAATTATGTCGTAATCCCTGAAGCTGATTACCTCACTGAGTTCTCTCTGTGCAAAGAAAATAACCCCGGATAAAAGGAATAACGACAATAAAGATCCTAATAATCCCTGAAAAATTGAAGTCAACAGGAATGGCATCCGTATAAAATTCCTGGTAGCACCAACTAATTGCATGGTGTTGATCAAAAACCGTTTTGAATATACCGACAACCTGACAGTATTATTAATCAGGCCGGCAGAAATGATAAATAAAAGCCCGCTGAAAACCAGGATAACAATACTTATTTTTCTGACATTTTCATTGATAAGGCTCAGAAGCGATTTCTGGTAAAATACTTCTTTAACCTGTGGGTAATTCAGAAAGTGATGTTCAATTTTCCTTATACTGTCAGGGTTCGCATAATCAGCTTTTAGTCTTACGTTAATTGAAGCAAGCAACGGATTGTATCCGAGGAAACGTACAAAATCCTCGCCCAGATCTTCCTGCAGTTCTTTGGCTGCTTTTTCTTTAGGGATGTACTGTGTCGATTTCACAAAATAAGTGGCATCCATGTCTTTCTGCATCCTCATTACATCAACCTCCTTGCAGTTGTCTTTCAGAATAATGGAAAAACCAATATTTTCTTTAACGTAATCTGACAGTTTTTTTGCATTTAATATGAGCAGACCAATCAGACCTAACAAAAACAAAACAAGAGAAATACTTACCGTTGTCGTCAGGTATGAACTCCTGACCCGGTTTTTTAACTGTAATATCGATTTGTCTTTCAATAATTGCATATCAAAAAAAGTGCGCTAATATACAAACATTCAATGATAATAATTCGTTTATTTGCCTTTTTAATTATTTTTGGCAATTCAGGTCTGATTCAATAAACATAACAGACAATGGATTTATTATGATTATTACGATTTAGTGAATAAATATAGTTTGCCGCCAATAAAACAAGACATGTGTTCTATGAAATTTCTGGCCGTTCTTATTGTTTTCTTTTTAACAGAGCCCTGTCTGTTCTCCCAGGATAATATATTTACAAGCCTGCAGTCTCAGGACAGCAATCAGGGAAAAGTTACAATTTACCAGGACAGGAATGCAACCCGGCTGATCCTGAAAAATATTGAATTGAACCGTCAGGAGAAAAGTATTCAGGGATACAGGATACAGATATATTCCGGAACGGGCAATAACGCCCGCAACGAAGCCCGACAGATACAGTCGAAGTTCATGTCGTTTTACCCCGGTATATCAGCTTATATGATCTACCAGGAACCATACTTTAAAATCAGGATTGGTGATTTCAGAAATAAAAGCGAAGGGCTTAGAGTTAAAAAACAGATACAGAATGATTTTCCTGATTGTTATTTTGTTTTTGAGAATAATATGAATCTGCCCAGGCTGTGAGCATGAATAAGAAAACTGACCTTTCGTATACTGACATCATTGTTGCTTATGAAAGGATACGGGGTTTTGTTCACCGGACCCCTGTATTGACATCTACTTCAATTAACCGTATGTTCGGTTGTTCACTTTATTTCAAATGTGAGAATTTTCAGAAGGTAGGGGCATTCAAATTCAGGGGAGCTTGTAATTCTGTTTTTTCACTTTCTGATGATGAATCAAAAAATGGCGTAGCAACACATTCATCGGGAAATCATGCCGCGGCACTCGCGCTAGCGGCTTCCATTAAAGGGATTCCTGCATATATAGTAATGCCTGATAATTCTCCTGAGATAAAAAAGAAAGCAGTTGCCGGTTATGGCGGTGAAATTACTTATTGTAAACCCACACTGGAAGCAAGGGAAAAAACACTTGAAGAGGTTGTTACCAGAACTCATGCTGCATTTATTCATCCTTATAATTACAATCCCACGATTTGCGGGCAGGGAACAGCTGCCCTTGAGCTACTAAAGGACGTGCCCGGCCTGCAGATAATTATTGCTCCTGTTGGCGGCGGAGGATTATTGAGCGGAACTGCCATTACTGCGAAAGGGATTAATCCTGCGATTCAGGTGATAGGTGCTGAACCTGAAAATGCAAATGATGCCTGCCTCTCTTTTAAAAGCAGGACACTTGTGCCTTCAGTAAATCCCATCACCATTGCAGACGGATTACTCACAAGCCTGGGCACGCTCACATTCCGGATAATTATTGACAAGGCAGATGACATAGTAACAGTAAGTGAACAGGCCATAATCGAAGCAATGCGTCTTATATGGGAGAGGATGAAAATTATTATTGAACCATCAGCAGCCGTACCCCTTGCTGCTATTCTGGAAAATAAAATCAAACCTCAGGGTAAGAAAACCGGAATTATCATTTCGGGTGGAAATATTGACCTGGGAAAGTTACCCTTCTGAACTTACTTGATTATAAACTCACAACAGACAGGATAATGATCGGAATAATCAATTTTAGATGTCCTGTAATGATATGAGTTTATGTTTTTACTGTGTAGTATATAATCAATACGGAAAGAAGAAAATTTTCCAGGATAAGTGTATTCAATTCCACATCCTGATTGAACAAATGCATCGTTCAGGTTTTTGCGTAGTGTTGTGTAGGCATAAGAGACAGGTGTGTCGTTAAAATCACCGCAGACAATTACCGGCCATGGTGATTTCGAAATATGCGCTGCAATCGAGTCAGCCTGCTTGCTTCGCAAAATATAGGCTTTTTTCAGCTTTCTTCCAATATCCTTAATACCTTTAATTTGATATTCATCATAATTTAAACTTATGCTGTCCAAAAACCTGTAATTCTTAGTTTCGAAGTGAACAGATTGCAGATGAACATTATAAACCCTCAGAGTATCATAATTGATTTCAAGATCGGTAAAAATCGCAAAATTATTAGTGTGTTCAAATCTTATAAATCCTTTATTGACTATCGGATAATTACTGAATGTGACAATTCCGTAACTCAGTTTTTTCTTTCCGGTTTGTAATGGAACGTAATATTGATTATTAAGCTTTCCGAAGTCGGGTAAAGTATCGAAAGTCGGAACAATGGTCGTATTCCCGCTCACAAATTCCTGAAGGCATAATATGTCAGGTTTTTCCTTCATTACAAAACTGATAATCTTCTGAGGTGCTTTTTTTGTTCCCGACCATTCGTAAATATCGAAAAGCCTGACATTGTACGACATAACACTTATTGTTCCTGAGGGTACACCCGCAGGGTCATTATTGCAGGTTAACTGCACGAAATTTTTGATATGATGAATTCCACAAAGAATGGCGATCGTTGAAATAAGGAATGTCAATTTCAGCCTTATGATCCAGTATATGATAAATACCATATTAATAAGTAAAAAATAAGGAAAACCAAGGCCAGGAAATGCCATGATCCAATATTTTGAGGGATTGAAATAAACCGAAATAATTGAAATAAATAACGGGATTGCAACAATAACGTTCAGAACAACAGCAGTATGATGAAAAAATTTCCTCAAATTTTTTTCTGCTAAATTATGATTCATTGTCAATTCTCACAATGAAAGTTAATAAATATCAAATTAATTGTACAACATAACAGAAGGAAAACAAATGTAACACCTCGTGACGGAATAGAAAACACTTTGACCTTAAGCAGTGCAATAATAAAAAAGCCACCCGAAGGTGGCTTTTACAAAAGAATTAAAAATTATGAAAACAACAATCTACTTAAAAAATCAGCAATTACGGCAATCCTGAGAAACCCCATACACTTACCGGGGATCAGTTTTTAAAAGGTAAAATAATACTGAAAAATGGTTTTGCTAATTAGCAGCAAAAATAAAGGAAATAAGTATATCAATAACTAATTTATTCTTAAATATTAATTTTTTCTATTTATCAATTTTCTTAAATTTGCAGGTAATTCAAGGGCCAGGAAGTGAAAATGTGGCAATGTGGCATAGCTTAATAGTGGAACATTAGAACACTGAATCACTGGAACTTTGAAACACTGAAACAGCGGAACTGGATTTGTAAATCGTCAATCATATGCTTCCATTAATTGCACCTTCAGTATTATCGGCCGATTTCGGCAATCTTGCCGGGGAAATAGATATGTTAAACCGCAGTCAGGCCGACTGGATACATCTCGATATTATGGACGGTGTGTTTGTACCTAATATATCTTTTGGATTTCCCGTTATTGAACGGATAAAGAAAAGCGCACTGTTGCCGCTTGATGTACACCTGATGATTTCTCAACCCGAAAGGTATATCGAAAGATTTAAGTTGGCAGGTGCAGACATACTTACAGTTCATTACGAAGCATGTACCCATCTTCATCGTACACTACAGAAGATCAGGCAGGAAGGAATGAAGGCAGGAGTATCACTCAATCCACATTCCCCGGTATCACTTCTTGAAGATACTATTACCGAAGCTGACCTGGTTCTGATAATGTCGGTAAATCCCGGGTTCGGAGGCCAGAAATTCATAGAAAATTCGGTTAAGAAAATACAGCAGTTAAAAAAACTGATAATTGACAAACGATCACGAACACTTATCGAAGTTGACGGAGGGGTAGACCTTTCGAATGCACGAAGGCTTATTGATGCCGGTACAGATATTCTTGTTGCGGGCAATACAGTTTTTGCTTCTGCTGATCCTGCAGGAATGATAAAACAATTAAAAAGTTGTTAGGTGTTCACTATTCAATGTCCTTAAAAACAAAGGGAAATTATTTTGAAGTGAATAGTAAATAATGAATAATATTAATCTCCTGGACTTAAATCTTAATGCTGAACTATTAATCTTGAATCAGGTTCAATCATAAACCAGGTTTATTCAAACATTCTGAAAGTTTCCTTTATGATTTTCATAGCATCCGTCATTTGTTCCCTGTTAATTACAAGGGGAGGTGCAAACCTGATGATGTGCCCGTGAGTTGGCTTCGCTATAAGTCCGTTATCTTTCATGGCAACACAAACATCCCATGCAGTCTTGCCGCCTTTTGGTTTTATCACAACAGCATTTAGCAAACCTTTACCACGTACAAGCTCAATCATATCAGATTTTATCGACTGGAATTCATCTCTGAACATCTTTCCGATTTTTTCAGAATTTTCACATAGCTTTTCATCTTCCAGTATATTGAGTGATGTAATGGCAACCTTGCATGCCAGCGGGTTTCCTCCGAAAGTAGAGCCATGTTCACCGGGTTTTATGCAAAGCATAATTTCGTTATTAGCCAGAACAGCTGATACAGGTAATGTACCGCCGGAAAGTGCTTTTCCAAGTATCACTATGTCAGGATGGATATTTTCGTGGTCGCATGCCAGCATCTTTCCCGTACGTGCAAGACCGGTCTGTACCTCGTCGGCAATGAATAAAACATTATTTGCTTTACAGATTTCAAAAGCCTTTTTAAGATAACCTTCATCCGGAACAAAAACTCCCGCTTCACCCTGTATAGGCTCAACCATGAAAGCGGCAATATCAGGGTCTTTTAAAGCTTCCTTAAGAGCATCGATATTATTATAAGGAATTATTATAAAACCGGGAGTAAATGGCCCGTAATCTTTTCTGGCATCAGGATCAGTTGAAAAGGAAATTATAGTGGTTGTCCGGCCATGAAAATTTCCTTCACAAACAACGATCTTCGCTTTATCCTTCGGTATCCCCTTTTTCAGATATGCCCATTTACGGGTAAGCTTAATGGCTGTTTCAACTCCCTCAGCACCAGTATTCATTGGAAGAACCTTATCGTAACCAAAAAACCGGGTAATGAATTCTTCGTATTCTCCTAATGCACTGTTATAAAATGCCCTTGAAGTGAGTGTCAGCACTTTTGCCTGCTCAATTAGAGCGGAGATTATTTTTGGATGACAATGACCCTGGTTTACTGCTGAGTATGAAGAAAGAAAATCGTAGTACCTTTTGCCTTCTACATCCCATACATATACTCCTTCCCCACGTTCAAGAACAACAGGCAGAGGATGATAGTTATGAGCTCCGTACTTATCTTCACGATTTATGTATTCCTGTGTTTTCATATCTTTGATATTTAATTGTTAATGAATAGGTTATGGCAATATAGTTATTTCTTTAAATAATATGCAATTTTAGCTCAGGTTTTTCATTTTTCAAAATTGGCCATTTATGTTAAGAAACCTGAAAAGCGAAACCTGAAACGCAGAACATTATCCAGGCAATCAAATATGAATGTATATATTTGCTGGCTAAAAAATTTGAAACAACGATCAGGATTCATGAGGAATGCTATTGAAAAGAAAATAATATTCAAAACCGCTGGCATTATTATCATCATATCATGTTTCATGATTTCTTCATGTGGTGAAAAATACCAGGATTTTTTTCGTGATCCGCCCGTCACACCTTTAACTAAAACCATCAAAACTTCTTTGGCATTAGGATATGCTGCTGCTGTTGCAAACTGTCAGTTTAATGGTTTTGAAATTCCCTATTCATCGGTTTATATTTGTAACAATACTACAGTAATTTATATTAATCCCGGACAAAGCTGTCCTTATTGCTTTTCTGATGCTGCATTCCAGGAGATGGTTATCCTGGCAATAAAGCTTTCGGATGATATTATGATTATGACTGTGTTGTTTACACATCTCGATATATTTGCAGGCAGTTTTATTTTGAGAGATGTCAGTACGGTACCCGTTATTATTGATGATGAAAAGATCACAATTGTGTATACAGAGCAGGATATTAATATCGGCAATCCTTCAGATACAACATTGTCATTAAACCTCACACAGGGAGAAATTGATTTTGAATTATCGCGTTTGAACTTCGAAAGGCCTGCTGATGAATATGTTGCTATTGAGCAAAATGCCTGGATAATTGATGTAATGTATCATGGAAGTATAAACAATTTTTATGATGATACTTACACAATAAATGGCGGGGCACAGAAGGTTGAAATTTGCACACAGCAGCAGGAAAATTCATCATCGGTTTATCAGTTAGCTATGATAATGACAGAAATCTCTCCTTTTGTTTGTCAGCATAATCCCAAAAGCGGGTTTGCATTGCTGCAGGTGGTAGACATGACTGTTGATAACAGCGATGTACTTAATGAACTGGTTCTGGGTCAGGCATTATTTATTTTCCATGATAATTGCGATGGGAAAGTAGAAATCACTTTAGGAACCGGAAATTACCTGACATCCACCGGGAGCCAGATTAACCTGGGACTTTAATCATATCAGTCACATTCTTTATTATTATTAAACTATTTTATACGGTTAAATCAGTTATCCATATTTCGTACAATAAATATAAATAAGCTTTTCCTGTATTTTTGGTATGATTTTTAATCAGAAGTTTTACTTTTGCCGTGAAATACGGGCAACAAAAATGATGGGCTGAATAAAGGCAAACAGGGTACGGGAAAATAGGTGGATTTTTGAAAACGGATCGACAAAAACCTAAAGCCTTAATACCTGAATTGATGATTTTTACCTGGCTTAAAATGTATCAGCAATATCAGGATTGCATATACAGATGCTTGTATATAAAGGAGAAATGCCGGAGTGGTCGAACGGGGCAGACTCGAAATCTGCTGTTCTGCTTACGCGGGACCGGGGGTTCGAATCCCTCTTTCTCCGCTGGTAGAAAAGTGCAAAGTAGCGCAAAGCCCTGCAAACGAATCATTGCAGGGCTTTTTTCGTTTTTGGGAAAGTGCAGAATAGCGCAAAAAAACCAGCCAGAGTGGTGGATTTTGTGGTGGACTAAAATCAAAAACGGCTTAGTCCACCACTTTGGGTTCTTTTGCACTGATTTGCACTCTTTTGCACTTTATAAACTTGTCTGCATTACATAGTTTTAAACCTTAAAATTTATGTAAAAATGGCGCACAGGACAAGTACCACATTTTTGTTCTTCATCAAGAGGACAAAACTTCTCAGGAATGGGGAAGCACCCATCTATGTCAGGATAAGGGTAAACAAACGTAATGATGAGCTGGCAGTACTCCGCTCGATAAAGCCGGATTTATGGAGTGTCGAGAAAGGAGGAGCCTCCGGGAACAGCAGGGAAGCAAGGGAAATCAATGCTTACCTCGAAACAATCCGGTTCCAGCTAAATGAACACCTGGTAAAACTCCGGGATGCCGGAAGGGAGATCACGGCAACAGCAATCAAAAAATCCTTCCTTGGCCAGGATGTTGAAAAAAGCATTCTTTCCATCTTCAGGGAACACAACG